>Ga0075154_10001705_pt1 | contig 15227 bp, 13 predicted proteins | sample JI71714BDNA_FD_70965 | JGI IMG/M metagenome (GOLD analysis project Ga0075154, IMG submission 70965) | Wastewater effluent complex algal communities from Wisconsin, to seasonally profile nutrient transformation and Carbon sequestration -... | ecosystem: Engineered > WWTP > Effluent > Algae... | reverse complement strand
ACGTTGTGAATTGCTTTCTATCTTTGAATTTTAAAGGTCTTTGACAACATTTACCCGTGCCGGCACCGCCCGTAATCCGTTGTGAATTGCTTTCTATCTTTGAATTTTAAAGGTCTTTGACAACATTTCCCTTGCAATTTTTACGACATTCTCAGTTGTGAATTGCTTTCTATCTTTGAATTTTAAAGGTCTTTGACAACCCCCCAATTTACCACGAATAATCCTGGACTGTTGTGAATTGCTTTCTATCTTTGAATTTTAAAGGTCTTTGACAACAGAAATCGCCAAAGGCCTTGTACAACTAAGGACACAAAGACTTTTTAGAATAAAAAAATGCTCCCGGAGGAGCATTTTTTTATTTCTGTTTGTTCTGATTTTTTCAATCTATTTGAAAATCACCTCAAAAAATAAATTGCCTTCTAAAGATCTCCGCTCCTCAAACTCTAAAATGCGTGGACATAATTTGATTATCCTACGCAAATTAGCCAATACAAAATTGTCTTCATCAAAAAATCCGTCCAGTGTAATTACCTGCCCATCCATAGCCTTTAATAAAGTGTCAGCCTTAAGGTCTGCCGGCATTCGACCGGTATTTACAATAAAGGCCGAACGTTTAACCGCTTCCGCCATCTTTTGCGGATCGGAGAATCCGGAATGGATTATTCCATAAATTTCATCCGTTTCACTGTGGTTTACCAACTCCTCATAAAAACTGTCCCCATCTGGAACATCCAGTTCGTCTTCTGCTTCTAAACCTAAAGTCCGGTTACCCAGGGTATAATAAACCGGGGGATCCAGGCTTGTTAAATAGGTCGGAACTTCGTCGTGCAGTTCCTGCATAACATACACCGCTATATGCACGTGCTCCCAAGAAGCAGCATCGGCCTCCACAGCTACAATTTCGGCCAAGGGTGCAAGAATGTTGGCGTCCATCAGCCGGCTCAGCACATAAATTTCTTCGGCAGGTAAATAGCCAATTTTTTTCTTCATAAAATAAACGGCAATGGCACATTCATCATACGCATTGTGGGGTTCCCTACAAAGTTCCAATGCCGCTTGGGCTTGCATTTCTCCCAATAAACCAAGCCCGTCATTATATTGAAAACCGCGAACAAAAGTCTGCAAGAGGTATACTTTTCTATACTCCTTCAAATAGGCAAGCGGTATTACACTGATGCCAAAAGTGGAGGCCAGACCTTTTAAAAAATCAATCCGTTTCATCTGCTAAAATAATTCAAGTTGTTGTGATACGGGTGGTGCCTGAGCTTCTGCGCCCCCATAAAAAATCTCCATGGCGCCAAATTGTTTATCCGTCACCAGCATAATACCTATGTGTCCTTTGGGCGGCAATATGTTTCGCACGCGCTTCAGGTGTACGTCTGCATTCTCACGGCTACTGCAATGGCGAATGTACATACTAAACTGAAACATCTGAAAACCGTCGGCCAAAATGGCCTTGCGGAACTTAGCATAGTTCTTCCGGTCCTTTTTGGTTTCGGTAGGCATGTCGAAAAAAACCATTACCCACATAATACGATAAGCGTTAAGGCGTGAAAACATACTTAGGAAATGACAGGATTTTAAGGATAAAAAACCTCCATTTTATATCAGTTCAGGATATAGAATTTTACGTTGTTTACCTTCGAAACATTTAGAAAGCGAGGCCGTGGTGCGCTGCATGGCTACCATGAGCGGACTTTTTTCGCCGTCGAGCTGAACATCCATTGCCGGTATGCTGAGCAGTTCCTGTTTCATTTCGCGGGTAATAAATTCTAAAAAATCACCGTTCATACGAACCATATTGCATACCAGTTTGTCTACGTATGGCCGGTAGGGTTCCATGATGTCATCCGCCAAGCAATATGCATTGTATTGGTTACGGTGAAATATACCCAGGGTAGGCAACAATCCCGACGCCGTTATGCTACGTGCCGTTACCGCCCTTAAAATGGCATAGCCGTAATTCAGCAAATTATTCGGGGGCGCACCTTCCCGGTGTCGTTTGAAACCTAAAAAATCTGGAAAAATATTTTTCCAATAATACGTGGCGGCCGTGGCCTCTGCGTTCCCTGTATCACCGCTCTTAACGGTTTTGGCTAATTCCAACAAAAATCTGTTTTCTTTACGCTCCATACCAAGCAGCAAAGCCTGATTTTGAATTTTGGCTATTACGGTTTGCTGCCAGAGCTGCTTTTTAAGCGGCTCAGAAGCCTCAATTTGTGCTTTAAACTTCATACTCTGCAAGCTGTGCCCATCGAGGTTGAAAAACAGGCCTACTGGATGATGCTTATCATCGCAGGTAATCAGCGCAGTATTGTTATCCAGCAGTTTTGCCAACAGGGCCTGGGTAATGGTAATCTGCTGATGGTCTAATACCACTAAACCGATATCTTCAATAGGCACTGATTTTTCCTCTCCAGTTTCTTCCAACTGCATTACCAGTTGTTCGTTTCGGGTTTTGAGGTAGGCGGGGTTACCAAAGTAAAGAGTTCGTTTTATCATAATGATCATTTTATCTTTTTAGACTTTTTAGACCCTCAAGGTTTTGAAAACCTTGAGGGTCTAAAAAGAACTTCAGCACTTGACTTATACTCTTACTTATAAACCTTCAAGGTTTTGAAAACCTTGAAGGTTTATAGGTTTATGGTTTAAGTAGTGAGTAGTTAAGGTCTTTTCTAATCAATTCCTGTTTCATTTGGTGGATAAGAATGACAATAAATAAAATTTTCAAGGTCTGAAAAATAACCAATTACCGTTTCATGTTTTACAATACTGTGAGTCTGATTAACAATTGAATTATACGATGAAAACTTCCATGCAGCAGGCGAAGAGCATATTCCTGATGCTATTGGATTGTAATGAATATAGTGTACCAATTTTCTAAAATAGGAATCATCTGCCACTAATTTTCGCTTGTAGGGATGCATAAAAAGGGAACCCATCCGCTGATGTTGCTTGTTATAAGCCTTAGAATATGCATTAAAGAAATTACTGAACTGTCTGCTAAGAAGATTCTCAATCAAACCCTCAAGGTTTTGAAAACTCACCCCACCCAAACCCTCAAGGTTTTGAAAACCTTGAGGGTTTGGGTTCGCTCGATATTTATCTCCAAAAAAATGAATCAACTCATTTTCAGGCTTAACCTGAACCAAAAAATGAAAATGATTAGGCATTAAACAATACGAAAAAGTATCCATTACCGGACTGATGTATTCTGCATACTTCCGCAAGAAGTAATGGTAATTATCCTCCGAGCGAAAGAGCAATTCACTGCCGTTGGCTCGGTTGTAAATATGGTAAATCCGTTCAGGTTCCAGTAAGGCCTTTTTATCTTCCATTTTTGTTTTGTTAAACCTCCAAGGTTTTAAAAACCTTGGAGGTTTAAGGTTTAATAAATTAAAAATTAAGTTTCAATCAGCCATTTATTTTGATTTTCTTCATTTTCATTATGCTTTTGAAATTTTGCCTAGCCTATCCACTTTGAGTTTGATACAAACGGATTTTATTTGTTCTCCTGTAATTGCATTTTGGTTTTTCGAACCTTGAGAGCCAATGCCAATTTCGTTTTGAATGGCAAACATTTCCCTTCCGAAAGCTTTTTTCTGTTTTTCTTTATTCATATTAAATAAAACATTTGCAATGTTTACAGAAATGAAATTAGCAATAGTACCACTTCCATCCGTAAATTTGTAAATTCGGTTTCTTTGTTCTTTTGATAAATTGGTAAAATCAATCATTGATAGATTTTCGTCATTACTCGGAACATATACTAAATCGTTTGGCGATAAATGAAACAAATAGTTTACTTCAATTTCTTTGTTGTTATGTTCTAAAACATTTTTTATTGGAACATCTGTCCTTTTAGATTTTTCTACATTAAGTGAAACTTGTAATTTTTGATGTTCAATAACTTCGTTTAACGGAACAGTTTCAAACATTCGGGCTTTTGTATCCTTATTTTCATAGAAGATAAAGAAAAGGTTTGTTCCATCTGCTGCTGTTACATACTTATGTTTCTTATTACCTTTTTGCCCTACTTGAAATTGCGTTGCTGTTTCAACAAAAATCCGTGCTTTGTATATTGGCTGATGTGGCTTTCCGTCATTGTACTGGGCGATATTTTTATTCATATCCTCAATCCCTTCAGGCGAAAAAGCTAATTCAGGAAGGTTATTTTTACTTCCAAGGTAGTTCTTCAAAATCTTCTGAATACCAGTGTCTGTAATTGATTCAATGGTTTTTAAATCAAAAGACATATCAATACTTTTTCGTGTAGCCGTTAGTATTTTACCTTTAGGCACTTTTATTCGTTTCAATTCTACTTTTCCCGAAACGGTATCTTTGTGCATTGGCTTACGAATAGCCCAATTTACGCCTTCTTGTTTCTTATCTGTCTTTTTACCGTTTTCAATCCTTTCATAAGTATTGGTGGCCTTATTTATAACTCGTAAATTCTGCTTAAAGCTGACAACTATTTTATCTAATTCATTGCGTGTATCTTGGGTAAAGGTTTCCCATGGCTTTTTGAATTCCGTGAATTTATCTCTTTCCTTTCCATTTTTATCAGTCCATTTTTCGGTGTTGCGAAGCTTATATTGCAAGTCGTAACGTTTGGTATCTGATTTCGCAGATTGATTATTCAATAAATTAACATGATTGCGAGTCGCACAAGCAATGATTAAAGCATCCATTGCGTGGTGGCGGTGGTCAATTCGTTTCTTTTGAAATCCTTTTGAAAGTTCCAATGGAACAGTTGGAATTATTTTGTTGTTCGTGTTTTTGGAAGTAAACGCTGATGTTTTGGTTAATTCATTCATTCGTTCAAAGCGAGGTAAAATCAACTCATTCCACACATCGTTCAAGCCCCAGTCCTGTTTCAGTTGTGCGGTTATTTTTCCATTGCCTGGCAATATATTCTTGGAATTAACCCCGTCATCATCTTTTTCTTCACGCACTATGTTTGACAATACTGAAGAAATATATTTACTAATATAGCGTGTATCATTCATTTGCCGCTCTATCATCTTTTCGGGAATCTCTTCCAATAACAATTTGGTTTTCTTACTACGATTTTTTTCATAGTGTTCTTTTACAAAACTGGTGTAAGCTTCTTCCGAAAAAATCTCTACCAAACCTATACTAGTTGACACTTTTTGCCCATGATGATTTTTAATAAACTCCAATGCCAATTGTTTATTTTTCAAACTATTCACTTCGGCTTCACAAATTACCTTATTACTAAAACTATCATCAAAATAGAGGCTCTGTGGAATAACGTGTTCTATTTCGTAAGCCGTTGTAAACAACTTACTCAATGGAATTGCTTTGCCCGTATATGGCGAACGATATTTCTGCTCTAACCAAAGTTTGTAGCGCATTAATTCCGCTTTGGTCGGTTGTGCCGATTTGCTTATCTTTACAATATCATCAGGTACTTCAATATTAGAATTTAAAACACCATCTTCATATATTTTCAGTGCCTCCTGCTGCATAGGAGAATATGGACGAACATCATCTACAGGTAACTTCCCGTCAGAGTTTTCTTTTAACTCCATAATCAGTGCCTTTATACGCAAATTAGTGTTTTCGCTTTCTGAAATTTGATTGGTTATTCGTTTACGGTCTTCAGCTGTATTTTTCATTTCCCTTCCCAATTCAATATGAATTTCATCAAAGAAATCTTTTGCTCCGTTCCCATATTTAATCCAAATGTCTTTCACAACTCGAAGTGTTTCGGTTATAACTTGTTCTACAATCGGATTGCGCAATGAGTGTTGCTTAAACTCGTTTAAAAACGTTTTTAAATCTTCCGATGAATTCCATTTTGAAATATTTCCTGCTTCTGAATGTCGATCGTAGACCACATAGCTTGCCAACCAAAGTTGCAAGCCCTGAAAATGATTTTGCTCTCTTAAGGTTATTGCTTTTTCACGAACTCTGATTTGCATTTCTTCATCAAACTCTCCTGTCAAAATTTTATCAATTCGTGTTTGAGTTTTTGAGTCAACGTTCTCCCATTTCCAATACTTGCCTAAACGCATTAAGGGCAACAATTTTTTAATTGCTTTTTCGGAATATGAACCATAATTATTTTCTTTCCATACCATATTCTTGAAGTTGTAGACAAAACATTTTTTGTTTGGATTTTTGTCATCACGCTCAGATTTTGGGACAAAGTATAATGAATGCTTTTTTGCAAATGTTTCTAACGCTGCTTCATATTCCTTTTTATCGGTTACCGAAAAGATGATATGCCAAAGGTGTTGTTCAATTTCACCATTCAGAAAATTGGTAGGCACATTTTCAACTTTTTCTAGTATTCTGCGGATTTCGTAACCTGTTTCGTTCATAGGATAAGTTTTTGATTCGTCTTTTTCCGAATCGTAAACATAATTCCAACGGTACTTGGCAATTTCTGCTGTTTGTACCTTTCCTTTTAAATCTTTGAAGAAGTATTTGAGAATGTCTTTGTGGTCAACTTCCTTTTTACTCATTAAAAACTCAAACAAATTTTCCAAATCTTCAGTTGATTTTAGAAACGTTTCTGTTACATCAATATCGTCTGTATTGGCATATATTTTTAGGTTATACAACCATTGCCAAACTCTAAATTCTTGGTAATAAGGATTTGATTTAGGAATGACTTTTAAGTATTCCTTTTTTTCTTCGCCATTTACTTTGTAAGTTCGGTATTCCAACGAGCAATTTCCGATAGATGATTTTTGGCTACGCAATGGACGCTGATAGAAAATAATGTCATCTAAAAACAAATGAACAAAATCCCTTTTGCTTAATTGCAGTTGATGAGCTTCATTACTTCTGTATAACTCACGTACACAATCGTTGAAAAATTCATCAGTAAATAAATTAGGTTGCAGCTCAATTTGCTTTTCTAAAATAACTCTTAGTTCTTCTTTGTAAAATTTACGTTCAATAGTACGAACTAATTTCCCTCTTATTTTTTGTGTAGGATTTTGCAGAAGTGCTTCATAAATATATTTACCAACGGTTTTCTTTGATTGTTCGATTTCATGTTCGGTTTTCTTTTTCAGCAATGTCCAGTCATCTTCACTTGGCGCTCGAAAGCTCCGTTTTTCTTTTCCCTCTTTATCTATTTTTACCGTGCCATTATCATTTAATTCAGAAGTAACTATAAAATCTCGCACTTTGTCTTTCCAATCAAACAAAGGCGTTTTGCTTGACCTACGATATTCCCACCCGTTTTCTAACTTCAATGAATACCAGAGTTCTCCTTTTTTATTCGGAGTTTCATCAGCAAATACATCTACTATTTTCAATGAATGAAACTCAACTAATTTGTTCGTTGTTTCTTCTTCTTCCTCCCCACGTAACTGATAATATCCACGCTTTTGATTAAAGTTTAAAATCAACCAAGCCAATTCTTCTTTGGTTATTTTTTGCGTTAATGCTTTTTTCCGCAAATAGTAAATTGTCCAATCGTAAGGGATTTTTATATCTTGTCCATTAGCTTTAAAATCAGCAAGCATTTCATTGAATGAAGATTGAAACAAAAAGGAAAACTTTCCACCTATGCCCATTTTCCACGCCAACTTAGGTTCTGTTTCTTCCAAAAACTTACCCAATCGTTTTTCAAAATCAATTTCTACCGCATAATGCTCAGGTAAAAAGCCTAAGACATTTAATACTCGATGTAAACGTTCTCTTCTCAAGAGATGACGTTCACGTAAACGTCTGACGCTACGAAAACTAGTTCTTTCTGATGTTCCAGTTTTGGTTGGTTCACCTCCTGCAAATTTACCCATTTCACCAGCATCCATTGGTATAATCCGACTTCCCATTCCAAGAATTTTACCTTTTTTATTCTCAAAATCCTGCTCAATCAGTGCCCAGCCAATGGAGTTAGTGCCTAAGTCGAGTCCTAAAATTTTCTTGTTCATTGTTTGTATATTAAAAGTTTTTTATATTTGTAATTAAGAAAGCAATTCACAATAAGGATTATTCCGTTGTGAAAACATTTAAGGCGGTCCCGATTCACATCAGGGTCGTCTTTTTTTATACCATAAAATCTGCTTTTATCAATCAGGGTCATGTAATATCGGGTTAAAAAATAGATGACTAAAGTAAGGATTATTCTGAAAAAACAAAAACACGCCAATAGAAATATATAAAAAGTATGAGTTGGCAATACGTGTATCGGAGGGATTTACTTTTTACTCAGTTTCAATTTATGAAATGAATAGGCATCAAGCCTTTAGGGCAAAAAATAGGTAAAGTCATCCCGCCCTTGCTCTTTGTTACTTTGTCAATTGCTTCTCTATTCCGTTTTAGTGCATGCTCCGCCTATCACACAGAAAGTAACTGCCAAACAATTTCATTAGCATAATAAAATCATTAGCACATTAATAAGGCAATCGCCTATCTTAATTACACATGAAAAACATTTCCAAATTTTCCCGAGCGCAGCGGAGCATGCAACGCACGTCCGATGGCTATCGGCCCAAAGGGAGTAACTGAAACGGAATAAATTTTCAAATTACCCGGAGCGCAGCGGAGCATGGAGCGCAGCGGAATAAATCACCAACATCAAATCCCCCTGGTCAGATTCCGTACCAGTTTGAAATGGCTGAAAAACTGCTTCAGGATAATGCGTATGAACGTATAGGCCGGAATGGCCAGAATCATGCCCAGCATGCCTCCCACATTGCCTGCCACCAGCAGCACGATAAACAATTCCAAGGGATGCGCCTTCACACTTTTTGAAAATATAACAGGTTGGAACAATACGTTATCCAATAACTGTGTGATGGAAAATACCACAAACATTTTTATGATGAGGGGCATGGTACCCGTGTAAAAATCTAAATCTAAATTATTGGTGATGGCCAGCATGATACCAAAAACACCACCCACCAACGGACCCACATAGGGTATAACATTAAATAAACCCGCCGCAAAACCAATGGTAAGGGCCAGTTCAAAATCGAGCCCCACAATGAGGGAACCTACCGTTATACAGGTTGTAATGAGTAATATTTGTATACCGATACCCACAAAATAGCGGGTAAGCAGTTCACGGCTGTCTTTAATTACCTGCATCACCTGCTCTTCGTAACGGGTGGGTACGGCCGACATTACGCCTTTATAGAACAAAGTCTGGTCGCGCAGGAAAAAGAAAGTCATGAACGAAATGGAAAACACGGCAATGCCCAATTCACTGATAAATCCGAACAAGGTACCGAACAGGTTACTGAATTCCGAAACATCAAAGGCATTTACCACTTCGGCATTTACATATTCTTCGAGCGACTGGTTTCCGCTGAATTTGATGTTATGCTGTTCAAACCATAACACCAGCCGGTCAATGGGTTCCTGCAGGGCATTGAGAATGGCTCCGCTGTCGACCTGCGAAAACTTTTCAACCTGTATGGCTACGCCCGGAATTACCAGGGCCAGAATGCCGCCTATTAAACCCCAAAGCAAAAAGAGGGTAAGCAGGGCCGAAACCCATTCAGGAATTTTAAAACGGCCCAATTTCACTTTATCCAACAGGTTTACGATGGGTTTACCGATGAGCGAAAGCACCACCGATGCCAAAATATACCCCACAATAGCCGAAAAATACCAAAGCAGATAAGCCACCGTAAGCAAAGATGCGGTAACAATAACAAAGCGTATGATTCGGTTTAACGAATACGGAGAATTAGGATTGGTGTTCGTGCTTTCCATGGTAGTACAAAACTAAAATAAATCAGGCTATGCCAACCGAAGTTTCGTAAAGTCTATTCTTTACTCAGGTCCAACAGCAGTTCCGCATGCAGGGTATGTCCGCCGTTGAACGTTTTAATTTGCACGGGAAGCCCCTTTTCGGCCACCGTTTTTTCAATCTCCTGCGGCTTAAGCATGGCCAGGTACTCATCCGCAGTACCGTAAACCAAATACGATTTACCCCGCGAAAGCAGGGCCTTTAGATCCGGCAGGGGCATATCGTGCGGTACTGAACCCGCCCAAAGAAGCAGTTTGCCGGGCCGGATGGATGTTCGATGGAGCCAACGGCACAATACCGGAACACCCTGCGAAAAACCCAGAAAATTAAATTGTGTACCGGCTCCGCAGCCAAACCGGGTGTATACCGAATCCAACACTTTATCCAGATAGGCATTTACGTCTTCAACATCGGCTTCACGGTTCCGCTTGGTCATCCAGCTGGCTCCCACACGGTCGTAATCGCTCCCCAAATAAAAACGGGAGGGCGCCTCGGGGGCCAAAACCAGCACTCCGGGTTCAAGTAAAGGCTCAAAATGGCGGATGAAATATTCGGCCAACTGACCATACCCGTGCAGCACCACCCAAACCGTATGGGGCGACTGCGTTTCACCGGCTACCGAAACAAAAGCTGTTTTTTCAGACTGTATGCTAAACGAATTCATGGCTTCAAAGATATCAATTGTTCAACTTTTTATAACCGTTGAAAAGGCTACATTTGCCTTTTAATTCGTTCCATAAGATGAAAATATCCGCTATAAAAAGTCTTTCTGCCAAAGAAAACGTGGTGTATCTGGTAACAGCCGCCAACTTTTCGGGCAAAGTACTGGGCCTGGATGAGGCCGCCGCTGCCTTTGCCGCCAAAGAACTGAAAGCCGGCACAGATCCGGTTTACATCAATGAATTTAACCGCTATGTGGTATTGGTTTCGGTACCGGCTTCAGATAACCGTACCCAGTTTCTGGAAAGCCTCCGCAAAGCGGGAAACAAGGTGCAGTCCTTCTTTAAAGGAAAAAAAGCGACAGTGGTTCAGGTAGATGACAAAGCCGCCGGAATGGCCGGATACACCGCTTTCTGCGAAGGATTCATCCTGTCCTCTTACGGTTTTACACGCTATTTTACCGATAAAAATGCCCAAAACAGCTATCCTTCGGAACTGAAACTGAAAGGTGAAATCCGCATTCCGGAGCTTAAAGCCGTTACGGATGCCGTATTTCTTACCCGTAACCTGGTAAACGAACCCCATATTTCAATGGGTGTGGGCGATTTGGTTCGCGAAGCCGTAAAAGTGGGCGAAACTTCGGGCGTAAAAGTGGAAGTATTCAGCAAAAAGAAAATAGAATCACTGAAAATGGGCGGAATATTGGCCGTGAACAGAGCCAGTAAAGAAGATCCTGCTTTTATTGTGATGGAATATAAACCCAAGGGCGCCAAAAACACCAAACCGCTTGTTCTGGTAGGAAAAGGCGTGGTGTACGATACGGGCGGGGCCAGCTTAAAATCATCGGCCGGTATGATGACCATGAAATGCGACATGGCCGGGGCCGCAGCCGTCATTGGAACCATGAAAGCCCTGGGCGACAACAAAGTGCCCGTGTATACGGTAGGACTGATTCCGGTTACCGATAACTTTATGGATGCCCATGCCATTGTGCCGGGCGACGTAATTACCATGTACTCCGGCAAAACCGTGGAGGTACTGAACACCGACGCCGAAGGAAGACTCATTTTAGCCGATGCACTGCATTATGCCAAAAAATATAATCCCCTGCTGGTGATTGACCTGGCCACACTTACCGGAGCCGCCGCCAGAGCCATAGGCGAATTTGGCATTGCCGCCCACGAAGTAAATGCCGGCAATTACCGCTACGGACTCGAAGATGCCGGATACGAAGTATACGAACGCCTGGTTTGGTTCCCGATGTGGGATGAATACGCCGACATGATGAAGAGCGATATTGCCGACCTGAAAAACATAGGCGGTGCTGATGCCGGCATGATTACGGCCGCCAAATTCCTGCAACATTTCACCGATTACCCCTGGATTCACCTCGATATTGCCGGACCCGCATTTGTGGAACGTAACGCAAGCTACTGGGGAAAAGGTGCTACCGGCGTAGGCGTGCGACTGCTTTATAATTTTGTACGGAACTTTTTTTCCATGGAAACGGCAGCGGGTAAAACCAAGAAAAAATGAACAAAGAAAAAGACGTCGTTAAATCGGCACCAAAAATAAAAGTAGGCATAAGCCTGGGCGATATAAACGGTACGGGTCCCGAACTGATTATTAAAGCCTTGGGCGATGCCCGTATGACCGAACTGGTTACACCGGTAATTTTTGGAAATTCAAAAGTGATTTCCTTTTACCGCAAAAGCCTGCAAGGGTATGCCGAATTTCAATACACCAAAACCACCGAAGACCGTATCCTGCATGGAAAAGTAAATTTGGTTAATGTGTGGGAAGAAGAAGTACAGATTGAACCCGGAGAACGCAATGTAAACGGCGGGAAATATGCATTTTTAGCCTTGGAAGCTGCCAGCCGTGCTCTGGCCGCCGGTCATATTGACGTACTGGTAACGGGTCCGGTTGATAAGGCCCTGATTGAGGAATCGGGTACCCAATTTTCGGGACACACCGAATACTTTGGTGAACAGTTCAAGGGCGAACCCCTGATGATTTTGGCTGGCGAAAAGCTGCGCGTGGCCCTGGTTACCGGACATAAAGCCATTAAAGATGTTGCTTCGCTGATTACAGTGGATGGATTGGTAAAGCGTATCCAAACACTGGAGAAATCGATGAAAGCCGATTTCGGAATACGGAAACCCAAAATTGCCGTGCTGGGTTTGAACCCGCATGCCGGCGATAACGGGCTTTTTGGCGACGAGGAACAGCAAATCATTATACCCGCCATTCGCAAAGCGGCCGAAAAAGGCAGTATCGTAAACGGACCTTATGCCGCCGACGGATTTTTCGGTTCGGGGGCATTTCAGGGCTTTGATGCCGTGCTGGCCATGTACCACGATCAAGGACTGATTCCTTTTAAAACCCTGGCCGGCTGGGAAGGCGTAAACTTTACGGCCAACCTGAACGTAATCAGAACCTCACCCGACCACGGACCGGCCTTTCAACTGGCCGGTAAAGGCACGGCCGACGAAACCTCTATCCGCAATGCCATTTACATGGCGGTAGATATTTTCCGTCGCCGGGAAGAGTACACAGAAATTACGGCCAATCCGCTCAGAATTATGAATTCGGATGAGTTGGGGGATTTGAAATAAGGGAATTGAACAATTCTTTCCTCGGAAATAAGGAATCAACAAACAGGTTAACAGGCAAATAGACTTGGAGCAAACAAAATTTTTTTGTTTCACCAAGTAATCATATCTTTGCAGCCCTCTTTATGAAAAAGTCGGATGAATTTATAGTGCAATTTGAAGGATTGAAGCTTGGTTCACACCACTTTGACTGGGAGATAAATGAATCGTTCTTTGATGATTTTGGCGAAGTAGAATTCGGCAAAGGGCAGTTTCAGGTTGATATGGAGCTTACCAAACAGAACAACATGCTCATTTTGGAGTTTGATGTTAAAGGTAAAGTGCCTTTCCCCTGCGATCTATGCCTGGAAGATATTCATGTTTCTGTTTCCCACAAGGAACAGGTAATCGTGAAGTTTTCATCCGATGCCCCCGAAAGTACGGACGATATGGTGGTACTGGGTATCCATGCACACGAAATAGACGTGAAACAGTTTATTTACGAGTTCATTGCGATATCCGTTCCCTTTAAACGCACCTGCGATAAACCCGGGCAAACGGCTTCCTGTAATAAGGAAGTATTGAAACATCTTTCCGCATTCGAACTGAGCGAAACCGCAACCACGGAAGAAGAACCCGGCGAAAGCGGGGACGGATCGCCATGGGACGGCCTGAAATCATTAAAGGATAAGTTTAACAACAATTAAAAATAGAATAAAATGCCAAATCCGAAGCGCAAACATTCCAAAACGAGGAGTAAAAAGCGTAGAACGCATTACAAAGCTACGGCTCCTACCTTAGCCAAATGCAACGTTACCGGAGTGGTTCACCGTATGCACCGCGCTTATGAGGTAGACGGAAACCTGTTCTACAACGGTAAACTCGTAAGTGAAGCTAAAGCAGAAGCGTAACAGCCTGTGAGTGAAAAACTGAATATAGGATTAGATATAGCCGGTGGCGATTTTGCCCCCGGATGTAATCTGGAGGGCGCCTCGCTTGCGCTGGCCGAATTCGGTGAACGTTTACACCTCACCCTGTTTGGGCCCGAGCAGCAGATACGTGAAGGAATTTCAGCACTTGGAATTCCCGATTCTGCGTACACGGTGGTAGACGCTCCCGAGGTCATCGAAATGGGCGAATCGCCCATCAAAGCCTTTATGTCTAAACCCAATTCAAGCATCTCCCTCGGCTTTAAATACCTCAAAGAAGGTAAAATTGACGGGTTCGCCAGTGCCGGAAATACGGGTGCCATGTTTGGCGGAGCCGTGGTTTCACTGGGTACCGTGGTAGAAAACATACGGCCATGCCTCATGACCTATGTGCCCAAGCCTTCGGGAAGAGACGGAATCATCCTCGATATCGGGGCCAGTGCCGACTCTAAACCCGAAAACCTGTATCAGTTTGCCGTGCTCGGCAGCACCTTTGCCGAACACATCTCCCACATCAGTAATCCGCGGGTGGGGCTCATGAACATCGGCGAAGAACCCGAAAAAGGAAATGAACTTGTGAAAGCCGCATACAAACTGATGGTGGACACAAAAGATTTCAATTTTATCGGAAACGTTGAAGGGCATGACCTATTCAGAGACAAAGCCGATGTGTTTGTTTGTAACGGTTTCACCGGTAATATCATCGTTAAACTGTGCGAATCCTGGTACCACATCAGCCGTAAGTTCGGCTTCAACAACGAATTCCTCGAACGATTCAATTTCGAAAACCAGGGCGGTTCTCCCGTACTGGGCGTTAACGGTGCCGTGGTTATCGGTCACGGAATCAGCAACGGAAAAGCCATCAAAAATATGATCGGCCTCACTATGAACGTAGTTGAAAACAAACTTTCCCAACGTATTAAAGAAGCTATATTGCGCAATGCATAAGCTCATCCGAATACTGAAAAGGAACAATCCATGAGTAAAATTACTGCTGCCATAACGGGTGTTCAGGGCTATGTGCCTGAGTATATTCTTACGAATGAAGAACTCTCCAGTATGGTTGATACCAACCCGGATTGGATTACTTCCCGCACCGGTATCAAAGAACGACGCGTACTCAAAGGTAATTTAGGAACTTCCTTTATGGCCATTGAAGCCGTAAAAGGTTTACTCCAAAAAACGGGCACCAAACCCGAAGACATTGACCTGCTCATAGTGGGTACCGTAACTCCCGACTTTACTTTTCCGGCCACTGCCAACATCGTAGCTACCGAAACCGGCTGTGTAAATGCATAC
>Ga0075154_10001704_pt1 | contig 15229 bp, 6 predicted proteins | sample JI71714BDNA_FD_70965 | JGI IMG/M metagenome (GOLD analysis project Ga0075154, IMG submission 70965) | Wastewater effluent complex algal communities from Wisconsin, to seasonally profile nutrient transformation and Carbon sequestration -... | ecosystem: Engineered > WWTP > Effluent > Algae... | reverse complement strand
AAAGTAAGGATTTACCCTTTTCTAAATTAATTTCAGATTTGTATAACATATTTAATCCGGTTGGGCAGAATGGATGATCTATGTAAAGTAGGGATCCTAGTGTGTAATGATTGCTTTCCGAAAGAAATATCTTAAAATTGTGGAAAATTGTTGTATCAGTGTTTTTCTTATAGAATTTTAAGAATAATTTTATGTGTCCCTTGTGGTCCTTGATGTCTATTTTGGGTTTTGAATTTGACGACCATACAGAACAATAATGATTATTTAGAATAATCTTAATTTCATCTTCTTCATTAATTTCTTTAACTCCTAAGCTTTTAAATGTTTTAATATCAGCTGCATAATTATCTTTTGATTTATCTAAAAGTCCATCAAATAATACCCCAGTATAACCTTCTTTTGGAAACTTTACATTAGGTGCAGTTTCAAGATATAACCGGTCAAATATTTTACATTTAATGATATAAATTTCATCAAGCCTACTACATTTTTCGTATGTTTTATTATCATAAGTATAATCGCCAATTAATTCTTTTTCCACTCCAATAGCAAGTACAGAGTAAAAATTCAATAACCAAGAGTCGTCCTTTGCTATCAGCCATTTGTAATGTAATTTATTAACACTTTCAATATCATCTAAATAGACTTTTTGATCAAAAATATTTTTAAGATCGAATTCAAGTTCTGACCATGACCATTCTTTTAAACCAAGATTATTAAGAAATTCAAAAGCTCTTGTTTTTTTTGATATATTGGGCAATATCTCAATATTTGGATTAGTTTGCAAGACCATAATATCTTCTCTAGTAAAAAAATTAGATAGTAATTTTGGAAATATTAACCTTGCATTATAAATGTCAGAGAATGAATTATTTTCTGTTGGGATATAATAGTTAAATTTGAAATTTTTATTTATTGTATTTTTGATTGGTGCAAAAAAGTCATTCACATTGTCATTTGGCAAGGGTAAAATATTGAGAAAGGTTTGATTTATTAAATTTTCTGATTTCAGCGTTTTCAATATTTTCTCAAAAAGGTGACAAACCACGTGAATTATATGCTGATTAAATAAATCGTCATAAGCAATTGACTCTCGAGATGGTTTTGTTCTAAATGGGCCATTTATTATAAATTTTAAATGAGTATCTAAAATTGTAGGGAACAGAACAAATAATTGACTGTTGGAGTGAATAAATTCGTTATTTTTATTTATTTGAAAGGCAACTTCTACCGGCTTATAATTTTTTGTATCCCAAATTGTGTCGTGTGAAAATACTATAAATGATTTTTGACCTTTTGATGATGATAACGTAGAAGTACGATAAATTTCCTGAGTTATGTCCATCCTATTGTATTCACCAAGTTTAGACGCGGTTTTCCACTTTATAGTTCTTAGATTTTTTGTAAATAAAAGACACAGTAAATCAAGTGAATACAGTTTTGCTTCTATTTTAGAATATGCTAGCTCAGGAGAAAGTAGCTCTTCTACGTAATCAGGTTTTAATTCTAAATGATTGAATGGTAATATAATTTGAGTTTTATCACCAATATCATTTCCATTATAATACTCTTCAATTTTGTAAAGATCAAATATTCTAAAACTCTCATTGCCTGATACAATTATCGGACTTGCTGTAAAAGTAAAAACTGACTTAAAGCCAATACCAAACCTACCTGTTTTGACTAAATCCGGCTCACTAGTGCTTGCACCAAAATAAGTTACTGCTTTAACGTTTTCATTGTTAAAAGTTGTACCATTATGAATAATAGTTAATTGATTTTCATCTAACTTAAAAGTGATTTCAGTTGCTCCATAATCATCCGCATTTTGTAAAATTTCAAAAATAAAATGGGTGGAATCAGAATAAATATTTACCTGACTTTTTCTAGATTTTGTATCTAATCCAAGTTGAGTAATATTATAATTTGTTATCTCTTTATAATTTGAAGGCATATAAGTTATTTAAAAAATGTTTTATTTAACCTTTGAAATGGCTTTAATTGCTCTTTATTGGTTTGTAAATAAAGTCCAAGTCCTTAGATATATCGTAAGATCTTTCTATAATAAAACTGCTTAACATATTCTTTTTTTCTTTAGATATGTTAAACCAAAATAAATCAATAAATAACAATTCTAAGTATTTAAAGAAATTATGCGAAAATGATGGTGCTAAACCACCATGCACAATATCACTTCTTAACCCAAATATCCTTCCAATTTGGAAATCAGTTTTCACTTTGTTACTATCCAGTCCAGTCATCTGTTCAATAAGAGTATTGATATGACTAATTTTGGTGCTATTCGGCATAAACAAAGTTTCAAAGCTTATCCAAATATAAATAAATCTTTCAACACCTTTGGAAGATAGACTCTTACCAAACCAAAATAAACTACTTAATATTTTTGATTTATTTAGGTGTGGAAGTCCTTCAATTAGGATGTTTAAGTCATTTAACCCTTCCTGGGAATTAAATATAAACGGGCCATATCTTGCAACATCTAGAGGTATCATTGTAACAGTACCCGTAATACCGTGAGCTTTGTTTTTATTGAACTGAATCACATTAGAGTTGCTAAAAATATGATTAAAAACTATGTTAGTACCTAGAATCAATGATGCCAAATTTGCTACAGCAAAACTTTCATTTTCTAATTTTTTTTGATCAGCATTTAGGTCCATTTCTGGTGTACAAACTAAAAAAATATAATCATTTTCTGTTTTTAACATTTGTGCACTTCCTAAGGCTTCAGTCCCAGGCATATGATAATCTTCATTTTTCCCAACATATTCTAACACTCCTTGGAATATTATAATATCTGACGTACCGAATTTTAATGAAACAGGATTACACGGTAAAGCTATCCCCACTGGCAATTGAAAATAAAAAGCTGAAAACCCCAAGATCATGTTTATTTCTTTATCACAATATTCAGGTCTTAAAAAGTTTCCGATAGTATATTTATTTTGATCTAGGTATATATACATAAAAGTTTTATTTACAAAAGAAAATAAAAGTTAATCTCCCAATACCGCTTTCTGCAATAACATCTGGCTATTGGCATAAAATGGTACGTCTGTTTTTCCTAATATTGAAGGCGGTAACGTACTAATTTCTGTGAGATTGTCCATAGGGACTAAAACTGTTTTGGCTCCGTTTTCTGAAAGGACTGTTATTTTGTCCGGGAAGTTTAAAGCACGCTCGATGGCACCACCTATAGATAGATTGCCTAGTACGGCAAGACCTGGCTTAAGGTTTTTCTTATAGATGGCTGAGATGATTGCGATGTACACTGCACTACCTATGCCACCACTAATATTGGCACCCATCATGTTTGTAATCTGAATATTGAGATCGAAATTACTCAATGAATGCTGTTCGTTCAAAATGTTCTTTTCATTGGCCTTGAGATAATTGAAGGTGTTTTTAATGTTTTCTTTTACATCTGTGGTGTTTGTGCCAGTGATATTGAGTTTGCCATTTCCTTTGAGCGCAACTACTTCTATTTTAACCAATGCGTTATTCTCTCCATCGCTGGTAGCTGTGTAACATACACCTGGGGCTAATGGTGTGCCTTCTATTAATGAAGAACCTTTTTCTTCAGGGAGACCGACAAATAATTCTTCTTGGGTTTCTTTGTCGATGTACGAAAAATTTGTGTCCCAAAACTCAAAACCACCAATACGCTTTAATTGCTCCTTGACCCTTCTTCGCATTTCCATACCTATGACTAGATATTTCTTAAGTTCTTCTTTTGTATAATTGCCATCAGGGTGCATTAACTTAATGAAACCGGACACTATTCTCCTGATAGACTTGGAATCTCTTTGTTTTATATGTGCCCCTAGCGTAAAATATTTATCAATGGCATCATAGTGGGTTGTTTTGCGCTGTGATTTTAAGATCTCAGAGAAAAAATCGGTACTGAAGCCAAAGTGTTTTGTAAAATTTTGGGGACTGAACTTTGTGATTTCCCAACCAGGTAAAAATAAATTAATCCTATCTAAAAATGCCGTATCATAATTGACTTCATCTGATAGTGGGCTAAATAAATGGGAAGTTTGTAGGACTGTTTCTACGGGTTGATTTATATTACCATTCAATATTACAGAAGCTGAGCCTGAGATTTCTCCACCTTTGGCTCTAGAAAATGATCCTGACTCCATGTAATCTTTCATTAAGGGTATGGCATCCTTTTCTTTAAATAATTTGTCTGTACTCTCGTCAAAACAAATGGCATCCCAAAGACCCACTGCCCCAACTCTACCAGTGGTATTATTTACAAAAAGCTGAGCGACTGAACCTTGACCACCAGATATAAGGATGGCATAAGGTGTGATCTCTTTGTAAATGTAAGACTTACCCGAAGAACGTGGACCAAGCTCTACCATATTAAAATTGGACTCTACTAATGGTATGAGTCGACAAAGTAACAAATCCAATTTGCGGTCATCTAATCCTTCACTTAAAGGCTCATATCCCGCACTACGTAACAAAAGTGTTTTCCACTCCATGGAAGAGAACTCACTTCGCGCGGATGAAATCCTAGTATTGTCAAAACTTGAAAGCTGGATAGGTTTGATATCTCTGACTACAAAAGGAAATACAGTCGTACCTATGGTGATCATAGGGTCGTATTCCATATCAATTATGGCCCAAATACCACCAAGCAACAATTTCTCATGATTACGGACTAGTTCGTCGCTGATATTTGCTTTTTTAATATTACTATTACTAATATTGGCCCAATATCTATCTCGCTGTGGGTCAAGTTCAACAAATATTTTATCTATTATTTTATACCTACCTCGTTCACGAAGCTTACTCTGTATAAGTGTACTTTCTTCGGGATTGACGTAATGGTCACTGAGTATTTTTTTAACATTGGCCATACCTTCTGCCACTTTGGATTCGTCTTCTGTGCTACAAGAATTGGCCAACAAATATTCCAATACAAAAGCAGGAACATTGGCTCCGCCTTTGATGATGCCCACCAAATCTTTTTTGACTACATAACCACGAAAATGCTCCAATGCTTTTTTATCAAGATCGTCTAAAATCATTTTTATCTGGTTTTGAGTGTTTGTTTGAGTGTTAGTTTGTGTTGGTACTTGTTTTGGCTGACTTGGTTCTTTGTCAGAAATAGGAGTTACTGGAGCTGGCTCTACTTCTTTATTACTTTCATCTGGAGGCTGAATAAATGATTCTATATTAAGATTTGCATATTTGGAAATCAGCTTGATATTTTCGATGCATCTATTGACATCTGTAGGGTCAAGGTCCTGAAGATGGGCCCAATGGTTTCTGACTTCGATAATTTCGTCTAGCCAAGTAGGGAGTCTATTAACTTTAGTACCAAAATCAGGTTTTAATATATCCTTAAATTTGAGTGCAAAAGGCTTGAGATGTGAAATATCGATTAAGTCTGATGCTGCCTTTTTATTGGCTATTTCGGCTCTCCAGACATCTCTCTGGTAGTCGTATAAACAATCTACAAATATAGGCTCCCAATCAGCCCTGATATTGGTTTGGATTTTGTCGATGACATATATTCTCATTCCCTTGATGAAAGCTGGAAATATACCTTCCAATATTTGTCTGTGGTTATTGTCTGGTTTCATATTGTATTACATTAAGCCGCCAAAATCGCGGTCATTTGATTTTTTAATTATGGTGGTGTCAAGTTGCTCTTGAGATATTGCGTCTAGTATAACTGTTTTTACTTCTGTATTTCCATTCATGGAGAATTCCTTGGAAATAACTGACTCTGATTCTATGGTAAAAATATCGCTGGATAGGTATTCTATATTCCCAACATATAATTTTACCTGAATCTTTCTTTGGCTACCGAATAAATCATTGTGTCCTTTCTTACCTTGGATTTTCAAGATAAAAAGATCACTAGGGACATTACCTAATTCAGCTTTATTGATTATCGTGACAGGAAGCTGATCGGTTGCTTCTTTTGACTTTGAAAATATGAAGTTAGGTATTATGAGTTCTTGGGGTGTACATCCACCGTGTGAATACCCATAAGTTCCTCTGGTTTTGAATGGTCGATGGCTTTTGGACATGTACATATATTTGTACTCTCCATAATTCATGTCAAATTCAAGCCAATCTGCATTGTTTTGTTTTTGGACGGTACGGATGAAACGCTCATGGACATCTTTTTTGCCAGTGACATTTGCATCTATTTTATCTGACTCTTCTAATAAACCAGTCAGCACAAAACCATGGTCTGTGACCAAGTGTACTTCGCGGTAACCCATGCTGAGAAGTAACTGAATTTTATCTGTTAAGATGTTTTCGAACTCGCTGAATAGCTTGATGGCTCCCAGTTGTAATTTTTCGCCTACATTATCTATGTCTTTGTATGTGAGTATGAGGTAATCTGCCTTCACTCCATAATGCAATGCTTCTAGGTTTAGATAAGTGATGTCTTTTTTTGTGATCTCTAGTAATTTTTTCTCTCTATCTTTATGGACTGGTAGTACTTCCTTATTACCTACATAGAGGGCACTCATGTTGTGCTCTGTCTCTGAGGGTAGGTCTGCGTACATGATAGAAGTCGATATTTCGCATTTGTCTTTCAATTTTGAAATGACATAAGCCGCTATTTCATATCTGACACCATCACCGACAATAATGGCAATGCCTGGCTTGGCAGTTGATAATAATTGGGGTAGGTAACCTTGTTGATCACTTGCGTACTGGCTGCGGTGATCAAACCAATGCTGCAAAAGTTCGTGATTGAGACTCTCGTAGTGTTCTTGTAATGGCCTGACGATGTTTTCATTTTGGATAAACATGGCGTAAATATTGCGTATGGCCCTATCTAATTTATGAAATTGGGATGTGTAGAAAAGTGATACTTTGGCCAATGTATTGCAAGAAGCAAGGGGCGTACTGTCAAACTCAATGATGGTCACTACATCTTCCCACCATGAAGGCACAAAACGGACTGCCTTTCTACTTTTGATCCTTTGTTTTACTATATGGAGCTTCTCACGAACTTCAGCTTTGTCTCTCAAATGGCGTACAATATGATCAAGCTGTGCAAGATCGACCTTTTCAAAACAATGATCTCGATGGACTGCCCATATGTCCATATTTGCATCTGCCTTGTACTTAGCAATGTATGATGATAATGTATCGGCATAAGCATTACTGTCTAACCATTTGTGGTACACCGTGAGCAATTCTGCGCCCATACGATTGTGGTAGAGACTGGAGAAAATATTATTTACCATCTCTGTCGCCAATGTTTGTGCAGGTATATTTCTATACGGCTGGCCTAACATCTCGAAGAGTTTCTCTTCGAATAGGCGTTTTACATCAGGTTGTAACTTTTTGAGATATCCATCAGGGTCGGAGACAAAGGGTAGAAACTCGTCATCCATAGATACCAGGTCTTCTAAATTCTGAAGGATTTTTTTCCACCAACTCAGATCTTTGCCTAAACCTAACTTGGCTGCTGAGAGTAACATGGGGCTATCCATACTAACTTGTAGTCCTGTGCTAGTGAAAAGTTTCTTACGCAACCATTCTCCCGGATTGGATAAATCTATACATCCATGAGTGAAACAATAGTCGAATAAAAAGGTCAATTCGCTCTGAGGACGTGTGGTATAAATGATCAGTTTATCTTGTTTGTGTTTTGTCTCTGCTTCGTATCTTATGAATAATTCTTCTTTTACTTTCTGCCATTCTTCGGTGTATGCATCATCTGTTTTTAGAATGGTGTATTTCTTTTTTTGGATGTGTGGCAATAAAAAACTACATTGACCTAGTGGGTCAATCATTACGACCAGGTTGCGGTGTGCTATTTGCTTTTCTATATCTTGTATGATCCAAGTATCTGTCATGATCGGTTACACATTTTCAATTAGGAATTAGGAATGGGAAAGCTCAGCTCAAACTCCCATTCTATAGCTTGGAGCTGGGATCTTAAATTGTTTAAATTACTTACCAGGTCATCGAAAGATGGCTTATTTTCGTCATAGATCATATCTTCTTTCATTTTGGAATAATCGTCTTCCCAAGCAGCTATCTTGTCAGGGTGTGGTAGTGGACTAATCGTTTTTGGGTTATGATGATTATAATCTACTCCAGGTACTTTATTGAATGTATGACGATGAGCTACTATGGTTTCATATAACTCTTTATCATTTATTGCCAACGCAGATATTCCTGCTTTGTCAAGATGGTATAAATCATACATGTGGCGGCTCAACCTATCTATCCGGATTTTTTCAATCGGTTTACTGAACTCTTCATGTAGGAGGAATAGTTTTTCTAGAAATGTTCTTTCCGGATTTACGGTAGGTACATCAAAAAAAGGCATGGCGAAATCACTGCCCGCATATGTTTCATCTACCAAAGATCCGAATGATCTTACTGTAAATGGTTCTCTTAAAGATCGACATCCTATTTCTACCTGTACTCTAGGAATTAGATATCCTTCGGATTCAATAATGTGTGGATAATATATTTCAATGATTCTTGGGTCCTGGTCACTATCTTTGGCTTCAATCACTTTAAAAGTGATGTCAGTGTACCCCTTAGAGCTGAATGCTGCTTGCAATTCTTTAAAAAAAATACCTGTGGAATAGTCACCCGCTTTTATCCTTAATTTTGAAAGCTCACCGCGAGACCAATTATTTTGTGGAGTTATGAAAATTTCCTTATCAATGGCTAAATCTATATCTTCTGAAAACCGGTTGATGAGTTTCCAAGCTTTGCTTAGTGATGTACCACCTTTGAATACCAAATGCTTAGCGATAGACATCTGAAAGATGATCTCTAAAGTGCGGCTTACCCACCAATCTTTTTCTACTGCAAAGGGCTTCATACCTTTATCGCCAGCTATGGCATTAAAAACAGCTTCTTTTTCTTCTTTCGATATCGTATAAAAATCAATTTTTGCCATCGGTCAATGCTTTTTTCATTATTTTCTGAATCCATACAGGTGCCAAAGCTATATCATGCTTCAGGTCTTTTTCTTCTTCCTTTGCGAGTAGAGTTAAAATTTTCATTTCTTCTTCTTCGGTGACTTTATCAATGCCTATCTCCTTTAATGCCTGAATGACTAAGCGGCTTATTTTGCCTTTGGCCAATAAGTTCTTTGGCGTGGTTTTTTTAAATTTTATGGTTCGTTTGCCTATTTTAATTTCTCTGGGTGATCCATCCGTGAGCAAGACGATATTCATTGGCACCTGAGTACTTAGCCCCAAGGCGTTTAATGCATAGCTTCCAGTAGGTACTGTGCGTATTCTATCTCGTTTGGCGATGGCTTCTGCGACTTCTTCTGCTGATGGCGTAAGTGGGCCAATGAGTTTGCTGACTTTGGGGCGTACATAGATGCCGTGGGCTACTCTTACAATTACTTTTTTATCTGATAAGCGTTCTAAGGATTTTTGAACAGCCTTTGATGTGCCATAAAGCAATAAATCAGATGGCAACACCAAAGTTCCCCTTGATTTGCTTTTGATTGACTTTTCTATTTGCTTTTCAATGCTTTGCATTACTATACTTTAAATATTTTGTCGCAAATTTAGTAAATATTTGCGACAATTTGGTGATCTATTCTGTAATAAATAAATGTTAAATTTGTTACAAAACTCTATCTCTAATCTTGTCACTATTTGTGACAGAATAATTGGCTTGGATATTGTTTTATTTATCATTGCTTAAGTGCTTTTGAAATACGATAATATCTTTTATTAAGTGCATCTCTACCACCTTCCATCACTTCACAAACTGCATTACGAATTTGTTTGTCTTGCAATGCGTTATTCCCTGCAACGACTATTTGTCCATTAACAAAATCCATATGAACAATATTGTCTGAATTTGCATTAACAGCAATATTCGGATTGTGCGTAACAATCGCTAACTGCCTTTTTTGTTTTAATTTTTTGAAGCCGTCAACTACAAAACTTGAAATCAGCTTTGTATCTAAATCATCTTCGGGTTGGTCAATAATTAAAGGAATATCGTTTAGTGCTAAAAGTAGACCTAACATTCCAGCTGTTCTCTCTCCGGCTGATCCAGTTTGAATATCTTCTTCCACACCTTGCTTAATGAACTTCAACACAAGTTTGTCTTCTGGCACCCATACAATTAAACGGTCTAGATCTTCTGGTGTATTTTGTTTTAAATAATCAAGATGTCTTGCCAATCTTAAATCAAGATTTTTTTTATCTGCTTCAGTTGCAGATACGAATGTTTTGATTTCACTTCGACGTTTTTCCCATCGAGTTGCTTCGGCTTCACCTATTATTCTACCAATTATTCCTGAACGATTACCATCATCTTCATTAAAAGTATATATATCATTAGCAAATTCTCCTCCTGATTTTCTGAGATGGTCCCTGAAAGTAGCATTTGCGTTTTCGGAATCTGCCATTGGATGTAATTCAATTATAAGAAAAGGATTATTTGAATTATCAATCTCTCTCCATCTACCAATAATCTCTTTTCGTTTAGCTCTTAATTCTTTCTCTTTATCAATGATGGAAGTATAAAGTATTTCAAGACTTTCGCTTAGCGATCCAAATTGCTCTTTCTGACTTTCGATTAAGGCAAGTTTACCACTCAGGTCTGCCCTACGCTGAATTAGTGTTTCATAGGGCTCAGGGCCAAATCCCCTTATTCTTTCTGAAATAGCACCGTAAGCTTGTTTGGCTGCTTGAAATTGTGCAAACCAAGGTAATGCATTGAATTGTTCTGGAAGGTTTTCATTATAAGGTGTTACAGTTAAAATTGCTTCAGTGAGTTTTATTTTAGCTTCTACAAATGCTGCATTCATTCGCTGAATGAATTGAAGAGAATCATCAACTACTACGCCGTTAATTACATCTGAAACTTCAATATTTGGCACTGATTGCGCTAACTCTTCCAATTGTAAAATGAAAGCAGACACATTTATACTAGTATCCGTAAAGAATTTATTTGTAGCTGTGAAAGTATTAAAATTATTTAATGTATCTCTGTAAGTAGAACTTTCAAACAAAGCAATTTTATTGTTCACTGAACTAAGTTGTGCTCTGACGTTTGCTTCTTCTGAAATTGCGGAACGAAGTTGCCTTCTTGTTGCTCTGTCAGCTAACCATTTGTTTATTAATCTATCCTTTGCTTCCGTCCATGCTGGCTTGTCAAATTGTGAATCAATTAATTCGATAAGTTTAGAAGGGTTTTTGGTTAAAGCGTAAAGTTCTTTCTGACTAAAGATTTGAATCGGAAAAAGTTCTTTTATATTTGAAACAATATTAATTGTACTCCAAGTCCCTGTTACTTCATCCCATTCTTGCAAACTATGCGAGAAGTTACTCCATGTTATCAAATGTAATTTTCCGTCTTTAAAAATTTCAATTTGGATAGAGGTCGCATCACGTAACATCCCAGGTACGTTTTTACTTCCTATTTGATAAAATTTATTGAAGTCTGCTTGAACTTCATCAGGCATTTCATTAATGCGGTCCAAAGCAATTCTTAAATAATTTATTATGGTTGATTTACCTGAACCTCTGCCACCTATAACCGATGTTAACCATGGGCTAAACTCTGTTTTCATTGGTGTGCCGTTACCAGCTTTGAAACCATTTGTTACAGATAATGATTTTATGAAGTAGCGATTTGAAATAATATTAGGGTCAATTGCGATATCATCTTTTCTAATAATGCCATCTTCTCCATCATGTAATGCAAGTTTAAGAGCATCTAATGATGGTTCACCCATTTTTACCCAAGTGTAATTTGTGCCGACTTGTGCCGCAATGTGGCTATCTGTACCGACGACTTCAGCTAATTGAAGTTTGGATTGAATGTATAGTTCAGGTTTCGCAGCTGCTTTGTCAATTACCTCAATTGCGAGTAGGCCCTCTGTCATAATGGCTTGCGTCAGGGTAAATCCGGTCAGTAAAAAAAGCCCACTCGGTTTGTCAACATGTGCAGGGATTGCAACTCCACCAGCTGCGTGTATCGCCTTTATTACATTTTCAACACTTTCGGGAGAGACAGCATTAGTTGTTCCAATGTGTGCTGTAGGAAACCTAACTGTACCTAACAGTGCATGAATGGCTGCTGTACTTGAACTAGGATCAAACAAGGCAAGTATATGTGTATTGCCAGATGCAGAAATTTCAACTCCTGGAAATAAAAACAATTTTCGGTACCCAGCAGGTTTGGGATCAGAACGCTCCATGGTATCAAAGGCTACTTTTAACCTATCAATCCATTCTCCTGAATTGTGGTCTGTTATGGCAACACAATCAATTCCTGCGCGCATATACATTAGCAACCAATCTTCAGGAGTGATAGCCATATGCAAAGCATCACCTTTGCCAAAATCGTATGATGCTGGTGTGTGGTTATGAAAGTCGAATTTCCACCATTTTGCTCCGTGTATTAAATTCTCCATGTTACTTACTATTTAGATTTATATAACTTGCTATTTTAAATTTAAGAAATCTTGCCAATAATTGTGACAAAATAATTGTGAAATATGAGTAACTATTTAGTCGGTTAGATAATTGTTTGTTTTTGTCACGATTTTTGCATCTTTCAGGCAAAAATAGCGCCAAAAACAAGTGGTTTGATTGCTATTAACGATGGGCTTCACCCATCGTTAAATATGATTCGCCCTTACAGGGCTTTGGCGTAAATAGCTACAAATTTGAACAATATAGCTAGTTTACTCATCTAAGCAGATATCATCGTATAAATGAGTGATACATTACTTTTAATCTACCAATCTGCATTTAAGTATTTCTCCAATTGTGATTTTGCTCCACCAGTGGTCTTCAGGACTTCTGCTCGCAGCAAACCTTTTTTCTGAAGTGGGGCAATGTTTTTGCCTACACCATCGTCTAGCTTGGGGTCGTAACCTTCGGCTATGAGCTGATCAATTTTGGTTTTGAAGATTTCTATTTCTTGCAGCTGGAGACGGATTTTTTCTTTTTCGTTTTGTGCTTGTGCGGTATCTACGTCTTGCAACTGTATCTGACGGTACTCTAAGTTCTGTACACGATGGCTGATGTATTGTGTTTTGAGCTTAAATAGGCTGTCTCTGTTCCACTTGTAGATGAGAATGTACGCTTCAAAGCCTTGCTGTGTACCACTGCTGAGATGCCAGATAAAAGGCGTTTTGGGCAGGTACATAAACAGGTTGAGGTGATTGCTAAGTTGGTTGAAGAAATGATGCTCCAAATACTCGTTTACAGAACGCCCCAATAAACTATCCAACTGCATATATTGTGCTGCTGTGAAACCGTTTTGTAAACAATGCTGCTCCAATCGCTGGCTTAGGGCTTCTTCGCCCGGTAAGCCTACCAAAGGAATTATGCCATCATCATCATGCTGCAATAAAGTACGGATGCTGTCTGCTAAAAACTCTAAAGCAATTTCGGCTGCTCTTGCTGCTGGCACTGTGTTGGCTTCTTTGAACCAATACCATACATTGATGGGGTTTACCTGATGGCGAATGCAAAACTCTTCCAGATCATTGTTGCTTTGGTATAGTGTTGCGAAGCCTTCTTTAATTTCTCTTACTTGTTGCTCATCAAAAGTAGTGATGGGTAAGTTATGGATGTGGTCTATAACTTCTGGTAATGGGTTTTGTAATAAAGCTAAAAATGCATCTTTGGCTTCTTTAAACACCCCTAATGAACCAATAGAAAGACCCATTTTCGCTTCTACCTGTTCACGGTCAGCATCGCTGAGTTCATACACTTCAAATATCAATTCGTTGATGATTGCTTCATTGATCAGCACCTGTGTATGTTTGGCATTCTCATCATTGAGATGTGCCAATACTCGTTCTTTTAATGCTGCTCCTTGAAAAGCAATAAGTGGTGATTGGTTAAAGTTGGATTCAATGATGCTATAAGAGTAATTCTTCTTTTTGATGTTAATATTATCATTTGCAAGCTGTGAAATGACTAATTCCTTTTCTTCTGGTGGAACTACGAAAGGTATTCGTTTTAAATCTCCTACTTGTGTATTGACTGTTGGGTTTAAACAATCTGCGACATAAAAAGATAAAGTGGAATTTAAAACAGCTAATAAAGTATTAGTCGAAATACTTTGTTTTGGAAAAACACAAGAACCGCCCACATCAAAAATATAATTTTCAGGAAGGTATCTAAATGATACTCCTTTAGAACCGCTTGCTGAATAAGTCATACCTTCCCTGAAATAAAAATCTTCATTCCTAAGAATGGCTTTATCACAGTTTCTTAATTCATCGCCATTGTTTTCCCAATTTACTTTTAACCAAAGGTTCCCATACCACTTATTAAAAGGTCCACCTTTTGCATATCCAACCCATTTATTTTTATCTAAAGCGTAATCTTTTGAAAAGTTTTCTTCATTTAGTTCCCACCAAAATCTGACGTATTGTTCGTTACTGCCTGAATTAATTCCAACTTTTACATCTGAAACAGTTTCAATATTCGCTCCCTTAAACTTCTCCCTAAACGCATCACTAATCCAATAAATAAAAGGCCAGCCTTCAATAATTTTTAGTTTTTCTTGGGGAAGCGTAATGTTGTGTTTGTTGGGACGGTTTGCTAGTAAATCATCATAAGATTTTACAAATGCTTCATATCGTCTGCCTTCATAAATATCATTTAGTTTGATAAATTGAACGGGGACATTTTTTGGTTCTTTTTCTAAAATATACATAGCAGCATCAACCCTTGCAGATTGATGGAACATTCCTAAATAACCCCACTCGACAAAAAGACTGATATGCATTTTGTCCACCATAAACTTCCGCACATCTTCGAAAGTCTTGATGTACATAAAAGTTGGTGGGTGAACCATTGCCACTTTTCCTTTTTCATTTACTATTTCACAACATCTTTTGATAAAGGTTGCATATAGGTTTGTATTGAATTTATATGGCTGCTTGTAATTTGCTTCTACAAATATTTTCAGTTCGGGGCCAAAATCTGCACTATCGGTATAGGGTGGGTTGGCTACTGCTACATCGTATTTTTGGGTAAGTAGCTGTAGAAAAGTAATGACATCTTGTGTTTTGGTATTGAGGAATGTTTGTCCTTGCTTGGCGGTGTTTTGGGCTACTGCCTTTTGCAAGTTGGAAAAAAAGCTGGCACGAAAAGTTTCATAATCTTCGAGATTTTGGATATCAAACTCGAAAATACTTAGCTGGTTTTCATTGTCCACTTTTTTCTTGCCGAACCATTGGAAATGGAGTTTTTCT
>Ga0075154_10001700_pt1 | contig 15254 bp, 8 predicted proteins | sample JI71714BDNA_FD_70965 | JGI IMG/M metagenome (GOLD analysis project Ga0075154, IMG submission 70965) | Wastewater effluent complex algal communities from Wisconsin, to seasonally profile nutrient transformation and Carbon sequestration -... | ecosystem: Engineered > WWTP > Effluent > Algae... | reverse complement strand
TGGATAATTATTCCATCAACCAAGTCCCGCCAATTCACATGAATTATGCAGCAGCTAAAGCACATGTTCCACGTGCCGAAAGAAACAACCGCACGATACAAGAACGTGTCCATGCAACATATCATGGATTGCCTTACAATCATAATTTTAGACTACTAAGACAATAAGAAAGGGTAAATTCTATTGAATTACTTGAGTGCCTTAAAGAGTCACTAGAAGCCCGAAAGGCTAAGTTTATTCAAACCAACATTTAACTAAAAGTATGAGCCCTTTCTCTTGGTAATTTTTCTGGTCTTGATCTGGTCTTGATTGTGCTGCTGGGACATTTCCGGTCATTTATAATTTTAATTATGGCCAACAGTATCTTGAATGAAATATGAATTTCGCGAGATTGGATTTGTGCAGTTCAACTAACTTGAAGAGAAAAATCATGTTTAAAGTTTCAATTAATTCTCTAATAAAATTTTAAAAATAATAAAACGTAAATACAACTAGCGATAGTTTAGATGAAACACTTGAGTTCTGCACTTACAGGGCTGCTTGCGGCATATCTTGGAAAGGAAGCTTGTCTCGATTTCTTTCACTCCCAATTACATTGAAGTCCACCGTCCTAGCACCAAACTGTACTAGCATCATCTGGAATTCTTCAGCTGAAACTGTTTCTTGCTCTATCAGAACCTTGGCCAAATAGTCCAATAATTCCCGATTATCAGTCAAAATTTTCTTAGCTGTCAAGTAAGAGTTGTTAACCAAGCGCTCCACTTCGAGGTCAACTTCCGTCATTATCTTTGAACCCCAATGTGTTCTAGCCATTCCCATGGCTCTGCCCATGAAAGGTCCACCTTGCTGTGGAGTTTCCAAAGCAATTGGTCCAACAATCTCACTCATTCCCCACAATTTCACCATTCGTTTTGCAATATTTGCAACTTGCTGAATATCATTAGAAGCTCCACTTGTGACAAAGTCTTCTCCGAAAATGATTTCTTCTGCAAGGCGCCCACCAAGTGCAACCGCAAGTTGAGATTCCAAATATTGGCGCGAGTACATTCCAGATTCAAGACGCGAATCTGCTGGAGCGAAGAAAGTAAGACCTCCGGCTCCATTCGACCTTGGAATGATGGTCACCTTTTGAACTTGATCGTAGTCAGGCATGCAAGCTCCTACAATTGCATGGCCCGCCTCGTGATACGCTACAAGTTCCTTAGTTTTCATCAACTGACCTTGTGCACCACCTTTCTTTTCCAAACCAACCATAATACGATCAACAGCTCCGTCAATTTCTTCCCAGCCTATGGTTGATTTGTCTTTTCTTGCAGCAGTAATTGCAGCTTCATTCATTAAGTTTTCAAGTTGAGCTCCACTAAATCCTGGAGTACGTCGAGCTACTGCCTCTAGGTCAACATCTGGCTCAAGAGGTTTACCGCGAGTGTGTACTCCCAAAATCTTAGCACGGCCTTTGAAATCCGGTAAATCAACAGTGATTTTCCGGTCGAATCGTCCTGGACGTAGAAGTGCTTGATCAAGGATATCAACACGATTTGTTGCCGCTATAGTGATGATTCCTGGATTTCCATCGAAGCCATCCATCTCCACAAGAATCTGGTTTACGGTTTGTTCACGCTCATCGTTACCACCTGCGAAACCAGCACCACGTTGCCGACCGACAGCATCAATTTCATCTATAAAAATAATACAAGGAGAGTTCTTCTTTGCTTGAGAAAAAATATCTCTTACACGAGAAGCACCCACTCCCACAAACATCTCCACGAATTCTGAACCAGAGATCGAAATGAATGGAACTGCAGCTTCGCCTGCAACCGCCTTTGCAAGCAAAGTCTTACCGGTACCAGGAGGGCCATCTAAGATGACACCACGTGGGATTCGGCATCCATTCTTTGTGTACGCTTCAGGTTGTTTTAGAAAGTCAACTACCTCCATCAATTCTAATTTAGCTCCATCGCATCCAGCAACGTCCTCGAATGTAACACCAGTGTCAGGTACCAACTCTATCCGTGACTTGGCCTTCCCAAATCCCATAGCACCACCTGGACCACCAAAGCCTCCTCCCGTAGGCCCTCCTTGGCCTCCTCTTCTTGACAAAAAGAATAATCCACCAAACAAAACTGCTGGAAGAATTAAACTTTGTGCTAATTCACCCAAGCCACTGGCTTCTTGCGCTGGGAGAACAGTAACATCAACCTATACAATAATTTGAGAGACCCAGGAAAGATCACATTTGATAGTCACCGGAACGAGACTTACTTTGTGGTCTGTCAACTGCGAAAGTAGTTCTGGATCGTTTGGAAGAGAATCAATTTTTAGGCGAACGCCGTTGGTATCTACGCCCAGCAGTTTTGTTCCATCTGCACTGAATGTAACTTTCTCGACTTGGTCTGCGTTCACAAGCTTCACAAAGTCTGAATATCTAACTTCTACAAGACCTCCCCTTGTCGATTCAAGGACTGGAACATCCCGTTGAACCGCCGCAGGTGGTGTGTCTGTATCTATGGCCATGAAACTTTTCGTTGTTGCGATGCGCAAGGGTTTGGCTGAAGGTTTAAATGCTGATACTTTACCCCATATTGAACTTGAGCACAACGCTAGAACCACTGATGATGAAAACTTCATTTTGAAAGATGTGATATGTCGAGATTGGAAAAATGCTTTGTGGGACTTATAAGAACTCTAAAAACGGAAGAACGTAGAAACTAATTTCCGATAAGGTGTCACCGATTTTCTTCGTGCTACTGTAGTGTAAATACGAAATCGATTGTATGACGCGAATTAAACAAGATACGGAGGGAGATCTTCGAATGACCGAGAAAAAAATGCAAGGTAACTATCTCAGTAACGTTCGCTGACGAAGATTTTTTATGCATCTAAAACCGTCACGCATGTTATGACGAGGATGATTTTGCTAATTTGCTAATTTGCTAATCTGTCTACGCTTATACAGAGATTCGAAGCTCTACATTTAGGAACAATTACTCATTCCTACGTAGGTTGTCACGAAAAGGCTTCTCATCACATCGAAGCGCAAGTTGTTATAAACAATCGAATAGGTTCTCATGATGTTACTGCTTACTTTAATCCGTTCTTATGATACGAATAAAATATACAAGTATTCAAATTAACATCGACAAATTTGCCACGAAAGTCCCGTCAATTAAGGTCACAGAGATAAAAAGAAATTGACCAATAAATCAAGAGACTATCGAGACGACGTAAATTGATATATCTTAGGACAACATCTGATTAAAGGTATATTTATTTAACTTTTGAATGAATAAAATTTTGCAGGTGTTTGCGTATAGCTCTTAGGACAACATTTTATCAAAGGTTAATTAATAATATATTTAACTTTTGAATGAATTAAATCTTGCAGGCTTTGAAAAGTCCTGTTTGCATATCGCTTTCTATCGCTCGATGAAATGGAGTCGTAAAAATAGTTTGGAATCCGCCGTTGATGTGATCTTTTTCTGGCGAACATATTGAATAATGTTGTTAAGGACAAGGAGATAGAGCTGAAACAGTGATAGAAAAATGATTTTTCATTATTTCTCATGTGTTCAGGAACATAGCACCTGAGAATCATAAATTATCGATAGTCGATTCGGTGCCGTGTTCCTTATTAGATGCCGAAATTGAGAGAATGGCTTTTGGCATGCTGTGCGAAACACCGCGCATATCTCGGTCATTGAATTCGAGTATCTTGCTCTTATTGTATGAAGGATAGTTGTTGTTTAAGGTTGTACAGCACAATTGTTTAGACTTTCGTGGGGTCTAATATTGTGGCGTCACAGGTGTGGCACTTTTGCAATGGCTTCATTTTGAAAATGCTCAAACATTGGTTACATACAAAAGCCACATCCACACTTTCTCCAGTCTCAAAGCAGCGAGCTCTGAAATCTACTTCGGTTAGAGCAGGTAGATTTAAATCCTTTCTAGCCGCCACGGAAGGTAAAAAAACTGAAATCAAAACTTCGGTAAGGGCGCCTTCAACCTGCGCCCCTCCTTGAGGTCCGATAAAAACACCGCCCGTTCTATCGCATGCCTGCTCTAGGAATGTAGAAGTCTCACGTTTAGGTCCAGAAGTGGGAGTGCCCCCTGCGCCTAAGGGGAAGTAACATCCGTCAATAACCACCTCGCCTTTCATCGCTGCAAATGTACAGTTCATGAACGCGTTGTAGTCCTTGGTGCGATCTTCGGTAGCTTGTAAAATCAATATTTTTGGACTAGGCACTCCTCTCGCAGTCCGCATATCATGATCGTGTCCTCCGTCCCCGCCGCCATCTCTGTTCTTGCCTCCCCTTCCTTCTATCATAGCAATGACTCCGTCGTCTTCGCTACGCTTAAGTAATGCTTCAGCCGATGAAGTTGAGCTTCCAAGAGCACTTGTGATGAATCTGTTGATTACACAAAGTGCCAAAGACACACCTGCTGCGATTGCAGCTCCAGAGTTTGTCTTGGATTCTTTTTGATCCTCGTTGGTACTTGAAGACGGTGCCGAACCTTCGCTCCCTCCTGCAGCCCTCTTGGCTGCGTCTGCTTTTTGAGCAGCTTTTGCAGTGCATCGAACTATGAGCTCTGTTACACCAAGAGAAACCATATCATGCATCGTTCGAGCGTCGATTTTGGTGCCACTCATCTCAGGAGGGTCGTTGACCATGTGAGACATGCTTTGTTTTGGATTTCGATCATTTCCCGCAAAAACAGTTGTGCCACTCATGCCTTTTCGCGGATATACGATGGCAACCTCATCTCCTGCCACCGCAATCACTACAGCACAATTTTCTCTATGAAGTGCACTGAAGGCTAATAGTAGTGATATGAGTGCAGGCAAAACATCTGTTGTCAGACGGGCTGGACCTACAGAGGATCTTTGATGTGACTGACGCTTTTGATCCGACACTTTACGCCGTATCTCTCTTTCTCCCCAAGTATACGGTGTGCAATCCAGCACGACAACCAGGAGCGACTTTGCTTCATCTCCCGAAGGATCCATAATTTCTGCATTACTAACTGACATGGTATTTTTATAACAACTGTTTTTTTTCGAATCTCTCTTATATGCTCTCACAAATAGTTACAGTATGCAAATAGTACTAAGGAACTCTTGACAGCACAACCTGGGTGCAATTTTTGAAATTTATTTTATGTTTTGACACAATCTGTTATCTTTAGAAACAGCATTGATCTGACTTGATTTCCCGCTATCAAGAATTCATCTTTTTTTACTAAATATTTACAGTAAGTCTAAACAAATAGTCATGTTGAGGATGATGTTGTTGAGGATGAGGTTGTTGAGTATGAGGTTGTTGAATTTGGTTTAGAAGATGAATAGTCATGTTGAGGATGATGTTGTTGAGGATGATGTTGTTGAGGATGAGGTTGTTGAGGATGAGGTTGTTGAGCATGAGGTTGTTGAATTTGGTTTAGAAGATGAGTCAACCGGACAAAAGTTCAGTAAACACGAACTAATTAGACATTAAGGACGGGTGTGTGACAAACTTCATATCATCAGCTATCCACTGGCTTGAGACTCACTTCTCAGATGTGAGTTGGATTTACTTGAAGTAGTATATGATTACAGTTCATTTCATCTGAATGGTCTACTGTAGAATATAGACGTAGAGTAAGTAAACGAAATCAAATCTAGTGAACGCAGAAAATTTATAAAAGGGCTGCAAATATTAGGTAGAAACGCCGGTTTAAGGGTTGTACCCTGCGCTAAACCATTTTGCAAAATAATGCTGAATTAATATGTATTTTGAAAGTATAGCGGACATGGAGCATTAGCAATATTGGATAGATCAAAACCAACAACCAGAGAGACGAGTTAATGCCACTTGATAAAACGCGAAACCATTAGGTGGATTTAATAAAAAGAAACATGAACATTTTTGCTAGTTGAATGATTCGGTGAAAACTGAGTCTCAAGAATTTCATCCTTCCAAGCATGGATCTGGTCACAATCAAGTGGCTCAAGCTAAATGATTCAGATTTAAATGTGGCCACTACTACATGAAAGCAAACAACAATAATCAGATTAAAACACGAGGAATGCAAGGATGATATTATTATTGTTTATTACTGTATCGCTAAAATAAATCAATTTGTCAAAGACTATAAAATTTCTGCGCGTCACTCTTTACTATTTGATTGGAAGGGTCCATCATAAATGCCCAAAACTTGGTCATTATCAAAACAATATGATATCTACGGTATATCGAATGACACATTATTATTGGCAAGTGTTGGCGTAGTGTTGTCCCATTTCAATGCATGATTCCGCCAGTTCCAATCAACAACAAACAATTTTGATGTGGATGAAATCGATCGTTCACATAAGACGTTTGTAAGAACTGAAAGATGTCGCACTTCTGGAAAGTACTGTATTTTATTTGGTCACACAAGATCCGAGATAGTATATATTGCAAGTTCGCATCTGTCAAAAATGCGGACATGCATTGTCAAAAACGTAAAACTAAGTTTTGGTAAAAATATTGATCTATAGTATTTAAGTTGTATGCTTGTCGATGGACAACCCGACCGCTCGAGGAATGATGAATAGATTTTGGAGGGTTTTAATTTTTAATGCCCACGGATTTTAGAGATTTTCTCCAACAGCTACAAGCCTTAGAGTTACATCGGTAGCTACACAATTTTAGCAATTTGAAAGATTCAGAAGTTTTTTTCGGTAGACTCGGCATAAGTACGCGGACTAAAAGCTGCGTTATTCTCATCCTGCTGGTGCGCTTCTGCTACGAAAACATTATCTGGGGTACTCTATACTCTATGTACAGTAGCTCATTTATATTTTGCAGTTCGAATGGTGCTCCCTATATAATGCTGTCACAGTCGTAGCTGCAAAGAAAAAAGAAACCAAAACGAAATAAAAATTGAGTGCGATTTGTTCATCCCAAATACATGATTTGAACAATGGCACTCGGTAGCCAATCTCCAGCAGAAGGGGTCAATCCCTCTTTAGTTCCGGTCGAGCAAGTCGATCCATCTAGTGCCACTTCCAATCACGATGTTCCTCCTCAAACCATTCAGCTCTGGCACGATGTAGCGGCGGGCATTGATAGATCCCAAACTGGTAAGCAACGAGCGGCAGAGATCACAATTTAAAGATTTGTTCCGAGTTTTGTCGGGTTCTTGAGTCTTAACTTGTACATACACTTCTATACACGGCAAATATTTCGTACCTACAACTTAGTCATGACCTTGATTGAAATCTTGAGCGTTCACGTTTGTTCTGGGGATTATGTTATGGAGTGCTAAGGTTGGGTTTAGGGACTGCTTGATAACTCGAGTGACCTTGAAGGAATTATTCTAACCCCTTTTTTGCACTGTTTGATTAACGTTTCAAGTGGTTTGGAGAAATGCTGTCGACACTCTGGACGCTGCAGTGACCTTTCTCCCTCGAGGTTCTCCAGATGCTCGACGTTTTGTAGAAGGTCATATGAAGCCATGTGTATCCATTCTGTTAGACCAGCAGCCTTCTAAAATAGGGCACATGGAAAAGAATTGCGTGGAAGAGTCACTGAAGCGCGCTGTAATTTTGGTAGCAATGGATCTCAAGTGGAAAAATGAGGCGTCCGACGCAGAAGGATCTACTCTTGTGGAATGTCCGATCCTTGATGTTCTTGCACAAATAATGAATCGGAAACGCACGTATTACAAAGGATCAAAACCCAATTGGAACATGACTTTATCGGGCGCTCCGGAGGTTCGAATGCAAATGATCCATAAGTTTAGAGCGTTAGATGGGTGGACCAATTTTGCAGTGTATTTAGAGCGACGCGCAGAGCGTCAACCAGAACAATTTCCCAATCCGGAGATCTTGCGCCAGCTGCTTGGAGCTTTATGTGACATTGTGCCTGGACCACCTGCCACGGCAAAGGGCCCGCTGTCTCCACAGCAACAGGAAGTGCTTTCGGCCAACTTGGAGCGCGAGAAGGTGATAGAGGACACCATTCTTAGGGTCTGCAATGCAATCATGCGGTACATCAATCGTATATCAGAGGATGCAACACTGAAAAAGCAGGCCAATGATGTTTTGTCCAAAGTTATTTATGATTTGAGAAGTATTTTTGATCGTTTTCCATCCTCCCGTCGAGAAGAAACATTTCAGTTTTACAGGTTCTGGAGAAATCTCACTCTTAAATTGATCACAAGTTCCTCGCTGCCTATACGTCTCTACGGGTGGGATCAAGTAAACGATCTCATTGATTCCAGCAGAGAATTGAGGCCTCCACCTAAATATTTCATTGTAGAGGGCGCCGGTTGCGACTTTGTCAATGGTCGATACGCATACAATGGGGCGCTTGACGACCTTGGATACGCCGCCCGTGGCGGAGAGCCTTCTTACATGTTGACCACTGGCCCCGGAACCGCAACCAAGAAAATCACCCTCTTTCGCTGCACCATGCGGTCACAACAAAAGTGGTGGTTTTTGTCAGAAGCTGATGAAAAACAGCCTGGTACTGACAAAGACATTGACTATTATCAACATAAATCTAGGCCCAATGAAGACGTCAGTGTACCCCCCAGTAATGGATGGTTAACATGTAGAAACTCCGGAGAGGAACCACCTCCTACTCTACGAAGCGAAGGATTGATGGTACCGGTTGGAGAAGAATACAATACATTGGAACATCAACTTGCAAAATGGGCCATCGAAAACAATATCATAGAGTTGGTGCTTGGTGATTCGGTCCACCGAGAAGTTGTCGCTAGGTCACAATCCTTGATCAAATTCCTAGCGAACATGTGCTCAAGAGATGATGCTCCGGTCGAAATCTCAGATACAGACCTACAAAAGCCTAATGCATACTGCCTCCAGCCATCACATTTGCTTCTTGCATGGCGCACCTGTGCGAGTAAAGCCGACGCTGCCGTTTCTACCGAAGTCTACGCACTACTTGTTTCAATCCTTCCTTCACTTCCAGATGAATTGGCCATTCAATTGCTTTCTGCTATTCAAAAATCTTTGCGCGATGGTGCCTATCACGACAAGCACGATTTGCTGCCTGAGGTCTCTGAGTTTTGTACGGCTTTGGCCAAAGCTGTTCCCGAGGACAACACAGCCCTTGGCTTAGGCGCAGTTGCAACCGGTATATCGGTTTCGGACGATGTCAGAAGAGAGATCTTGAATCTCCTTTGGGGTGTCTTGACTCACCCTGATGCACACTCTATCAAAACGTATGAACAGTTGAAGCACTATGTCACGCGCGAGTTGCAAGTCGAACCGAATGGAGCTTTGCATCGGAGAGAGTTTTTGAGGTCCTGTACCAAACATTTAGCAGTTAATGCTGACACCAGCTTGGGTGAAATTGACGAATCTGTGGCACTACAAAAGCTGAAACTGACCCGGTTCGTCCTCGAAGCTTGTCCCAGAGACCAAGCTGTTGCACTGGTCACAGAGAATAATGCAGAGCTTCCTTTGCTATTGTTTAGCGAAGTTTGTGCATATCTTGGTAGAAAGAATGCTATCACTAACCCAGCAGCAGTAAAGAGAGTGAGTCATAGTTTAGCTGTATCCCCTTTTCCTTTGGTTTGCACTTGACTGATCGAATTTTTCTCCTCAGATGGGTACACAACTTAATGGATCGGTTACTCCCTTATCCCTTCGCTTGGCTTTTATAAGATACGCTTATGGCTTAGCTCCTGCTGTCTTTATGAGCTCCACACAACTAGATAGGCTTTGGACGTTATGTTTGTCACCTTCCGACCGCGAAGATCTTATGGTCTTTTTGGCAGATGCCGCCGAGGATTGTAGTACTGCCGCAGACGGTGGCGTTCAAGTAAACGATGCAGGCAGTCCACACCCTGTCTACTCCAGCTCCACTACAAATGGTCAGACTGTACTGAGTTCTGCCTTTTCCAAGCAGGTACGAGTGCATGCTTTTCAAAACTTGGTTTGTGCGGGCGATGTTAGCTGGGAGGTTCTCGGTATGCGTGCGTATCGTAGTTTCCAGGCACTCTTTATTAGTCAACGTCGAGAAAATAGTACTGTGAACACTATCGAGGGCCCCGACATTGACGCCCTATGGAGGATCTGTTTGACATCCGGCCATGACGCTGTTGCCACGCAATCAATGCGAGACTTACTGTATGTATATGCCAGTGCTTCTCCAGAGCAGCCCGTCAGTGCATGGAATAAAGTTGGAGAAATCGAATCACCCAGACCCGCTGGTCTTATCAAGGCAGCAAGTAGTCGTCTTTCCGATACTGAAGAAGCTTTCATTAAGCGGATATTTGAGTGTCTGGTTCAGGTCCGCTTGGGACTAGATGCAGGGGATCCATCATCTGACAGAGCCGCAGAGCGTTGCCTGCGAATCCTCAACTCAGCTGTCGGTCAGGAAGATCAGTCACTAGGAGCTGTCGGGAATAACGCCACTCATGCTGCCTCGCTGCCAGCCCTTGATATGTCTACTGTGAGCACACTCTCTGAGGCACTAGCCTGCGTACCACACGGACTCCGAGGACAAACTTCTTACATGACAATAAGTGTATTTGGTAAAAGAACCCCACAGCAAAACCAGAGCAACAATGGACCTGTTCCCAATCGTGACGAAGAGGTGTCGTCCGTAAGTTCTGTCAAGCTTCCTTCAACAATTAGATTCCCCTTGAGCATCCATCCATTGGAAACATTGTTTTCAATGAAGTCCAAAGTTGCAGAGTACGCTAACCACCCGGTGGGTCGCGTGAAAGCGATATCCATCAATGGTAGACAAACCAAAAATGCATCTGAGATGGGAGCTTCCACCAATTTGAACGTCGTGGCCGAGGATACAACCGCTTCTCAACTTGGCATCACAGACGGTTGCGAAGTGATGTTCTTGCTAGCAGGACAACCCCTTCCTTCCAGTGGCAATAACTCTCCCAAGAAGATTCAGTCCAAAAGAAGGGCTTGTTTTGATTTAGCCAAAATGTTTGCAGAAGATGTTGCGCAAGATGGAAAAGATCGTTATTTCGACACGCTTCTGTCTGTTCTTGAAGCCTTGCCTATACATCAAGACGAAAACATGAATAATCTCGGAGCAAAGGCGAAAGAGGACTCGTCAAGACTCGTCTGGGATTTACTTCTTGCGATGCCCTCTAACCCTAGCATCGTTGAGAGGGTTAGAGCTCTTGCGGGTGCAAAACTGCACGCATCTGTGGTCCCTGTAGAATCCGACGATAGTGATGCGATGGCTGTGGATATGCCACAGAACAACGAAGAATGGGGATCAATGTTAGATGGAAGTTGTTTGCATAGGTCTGTATACACGATGCAAGTTGTCGATTCATTTCTTCAGCCTGCTCCCGAAGTCCTTTGCAGCATACCTGAATCTTCAACCAAGATTCGTTTGACGGCGGACATGAAAACAGAATCGACTGCCTTTCGAAAAGGTTTCATCTCAACCGGTGGTTTTGAAGCCTTTCTGCGTCTATTTACTCAAGGAAGTAATCAAAAGAACACCGGAAGCCAAAGCAGGCGAACACGTCGTGGCGATGCAGTGGCCTTAAGAGTGTTGAAATGTTGCTTCTTCGGAAATGGCATAGAAAATGTCATTTTGACCGACGGACTACCTGAACTTGACGATATAGGAAAGACATTACTAGAAAATCTGAGCAAGAAGGACTCTAGAAACTTGCTTCGTCGTTTAGTGGAAGTTGTAGTATCTGATCCCGACGTCTGTGACTCGACGATTTTGGATGCTCTTTCCATGGCCCGATTACTCTTGAAATATCAATCCGCAGATGACGAGACCATTTACTTCGTCAATCTTCCAGACAAATTGTCTGAAACATTTGTTACTCGATTGCTCCTGCGGCAAAACACAACCTTCATGGCAGCAGCGTCACTCAGCACCGCAGCTAGAGTTAGGAAGAGTGCCCAAGAGCTCGTTCTTTCGAGTTTACAGTATCATGCTTTGCCTTGGCTGGCTGAAGCCTTGAAGGAAATTAATGTGGGTTCTGATTATACGGAGGAATTTTTCGCAGTACTGAGGGAGCTCGTTGAGGGCAGCAAGGGTATTGATCCCGGGATGTTGAAAAATCTGGGAACGGCGACATGTGAAAAAATTGCAGCCCAACCTCAACTTACAAATGCCGCAGCCGCAATTGACAGCGCTACAGGAGTTCTATGTGGATGCCTGCAGTTGCTACACGCCATTATTGATTCCTGTGGAGGTGCTGCCCTTGTGGACGGAGCGCCTCTTCTTCGCGAAGCTGCTGGATCAAAGACGTGGTCCAAGTCCTCCATAAATAACACTGAAGACGCCGCCTTGATCGATATTATGAGTGCCTTGTTCGATGGTTATTTATCTTCAGCTGAGAATCCCTCACTTGCACCGCCTTGTTGTGATAAACTATCCCGCCAACTTGGATTTGAAGCTGTTGCTGCCGCTGCAAGAGCTTGTGAAAGTAATGTAGGTTACCTTGCGTTGGTCAACAGAATAGTTGAAATAGTGAACTCTGCAGCTCCATTTCTTCGACATCGATGGGGAGTGAACGCTACAGACTCCGACAATTCCAGGGCACAGGCTAATGTCTCCAAGTACTCTGGATTGAGGAACCAAGGCTGCACCTGCTACATGAACTCGTTTCTGCAACAACTTTTCATGATGTCCGACTTGCGGAAGAAGATATGTTCTGCCCCCATTCCTTCATCACTGCGATCAGCTGGCGGAAGCGTCGTGGTCAAAGGTGCAGAATTAGTTGGAAAACGTATTTCACTACAGTGGGCCACTGGCATTGCGTACGAGGCAGTCGTCGAAGGATATGATGAGTTGACAGGTATGCATGCAATACGCTACTGCCAAATGCCACTGCATACCGTGGCCAACCGATCCAACACTCATCAGCAACAGCAAATTCAGCTGCATCAGCAGCGAATGAACGAAGAGATCCAGTCTGCTCCACCAGATATGCTTGAGGAGTTCACGCTGACAGAGGGGCGCCCAGGAAAAGAAACTGGCATTTTCGATGTCATTGTTGCTCACGAGAATGGTTCCGCCGGCGAAAACTCCAGTGAAACAATTGTATCAGAAGGAAAAGCGCATCCTGAAGAAAATGATGAACAGGCATGCGCTCGACGCCTCTTGGAAGAGATTCAACGCACATTTGTACATCTAGAGGAGGGCACTAGAGGTCGCTGCTTTGATCCTCGTGCACTTGTAGAGGCCAGCACTTGTCTTAAACTAGAGTTCGACGTATGGCAGCAAAATGATGCCTCTGAATATGCCATGAAGCTATTAGATAGGTTGGAAGTTCCTTTAAAGCGATACGCACCGAAGCACTTCAAATTTCTTGAAAATACTTTTGGATTGAAACAGACGAAACAGAAATTATGCAAGGAGTGCGGTCTCAAGGTAAGCACCAATTGCATCTCACACTAGCTCACTTCAGTTCATATAACATATCTTATCTTGATTTCAACAGACGAATCGTGAAGAAAATCAGATGAATATAGATTGTCAGATTAGAGGAAAATCTGATATTCATGAAGCTCTTGAAACGATGTGTGAGGTGGAATATATGGAAGGAGATAACAAAGTATTTTGCGATCGTTGTAAGAAAAAATGTGATACAATTCTTAGAACTGCGATATCCGCTTTGCCAGATGTTCTGGTCCTCTCTTTAAAACGATTTGACCTAGACTTTAACACCTTTGAGACAGTCAAGTTGAACAGCAGGCTCGCCTTTGGGCACACACTAAACATGAAGAAATACACCCTAGAAGGAGTAGAGGCCCTTGACAATGCCAAGAGCAATGGAAAGGATAAGAATTCCGCTAATGATGGTGACGAAACAATGGACGACTGGCCAGATCCCCTAGCCGCTTTACCCGACGAGGATTACGAGTATCAACTTGTTGGAGTATTAGTTCACGCAGGGGTAGCTCAGGGCGGACATTACTATAGTTACATTAAAGACAGAGCTCCGGTAGAGGGTGAAGAAAGTGAAAAATGGTACAGATTTGACGACGAGGATGTTACGCCCTTTGATCCGGCCAACATAGAAGTTGAATGTTTTGGTGGAAAGCTAAAGAAAGAGGCAAAGTGGCCCAACGGGCAAGTACATTTCGTAGAGAGCGACCAATTCGCCAATGCTTTGATGTTGTTTTATGAAAAAGTTAAGAAAATCCACGGAACCACGAACGAAGACAATGAGGTGTCTGATTGTTCTATGGAAGAGGATTGCAACTTAGCAGAATACACCAACGGTTATGATGTGTTTCAAGCAGATGTGCGAAGATCTAATACAACTCATGGTTGGCATGAGTTCTTGGCTGACGGCGAATTCCAAATTTTTTTGAAAAATCTGCTGGCACCCTGTGGGCATACTTCCTTGTCTGATGGTGACGAGATGGATCTTTCTCCAGTACCACATCGCGTCTCCCCGAAAGCTGACGCGAATGCTACTTGGCGTCTTGCACTTCTTCAGGTTTCATTACGTTATGTGTTTGATGTGCTCTTGCATTCTTCTGATAAACTCAGTGTAAATGATTGGTGTTCAAGAGTCTGTAATGTTTTTGATGTAGATATGGACGCAGCCAAATGGCTAGTAAGTGAACTTGCTAAGAGAACAGCATCGATCAGCACCAACTGGTTAAGGAAGTATTGTACAGATTGTCCCGATGATACTTCCCGAAAGGCTGCAATCAAAATAATTGTAGCTGCTATCCTCAAATATGCAGCCAACGAAGAAGAGAACTTGAAGCTTCACACTTGGATAGGTTCATGGAAACACCAGATGGCTGTGTATGAAAGTGGTATGACTACTGGTGAGATAAGTCCTCATCCTGTACCAACGAAGCTACAAGCAGAATGGGAACAATTAGAATCAGTGGATGGCATTGGCAACGATACTGTTTCTACAATTGGCATAATTCTATCCGCCTTAGCTAGCTATACGGAATTTTGCCCGCGTTTGTGGAGATTCAGTGTTGACATTTTTTACGTACTGCGCGAACTAAGTTGTGAAAGTGAGACAATTCGAAAGGCCCTAGTTGCCTCACAGTTTCCTGCTAGATTGACATGTCTAGCCGTTCGTGAAAACTGTGCACAGCCATTGAAGGCTGCATTCCCAGGTGCCACACTTTCGCAAGACGCGGCCTCTCTGATGGTGAGACCCGAAGGATCTGTTTCTCACATCATGCTACCTCAAGGAATGGGAAGCGGAAACAATTTGCAATCCCCCAAAGTTACCGAGAGATATGAACCCGATTTCTTGCTGCTATATGAATCGCTAGCTTG
>Ga0075154_10001697_pt1 | contig 15265 bp, 10 predicted proteins | sample JI71714BDNA_FD_70965 | JGI IMG/M metagenome (GOLD analysis project Ga0075154, IMG submission 70965) | Wastewater effluent complex algal communities from Wisconsin, to seasonally profile nutrient transformation and Carbon sequestration -... | ecosystem: Engineered > WWTP > Effluent > Algae... | reverse complement strand
ATCTGCGGAAGGATTGCTCACCGTGGCAGCAGCGGGGCAGCCCCTCCAGACGCCAGAGGGTCCGGTCTTCATCACAGAAGATCTCGTCAGTCAGGTTCTATCCGGGATCGAAGCCAGTGAGTTTCGGGGCAAGAAGCTTTTTTCGCCCGTTTGGGATGGCCGCTATGTGAGATTTGATTACCCAGATGTCCGCGTTTCGGTACTGGCCGTGACCCCATACACCCTCGAATGGAAGGATCTAGCGACACCCGAGACCGGCAGTATCAAGATGATCATGCTGTCGCAGCGGCGGGGGGCTGTTGCATGGGCCGCGATCAGCTACCTCCAGACCAAGGGACGATTTGAGAACCCCTTGCGCTCGCTGACTTCAATCGCGCGCGCGGGGATCGAGGGATCGGGCGCCGCAGGCAGGCCTCCCGTGTTTTCCAAATGGCGCGGCATGGACTCTACGACCGCTACGGGAAGTGCGCGGACGAGCGAAGGGGATGTTTTCGTCGCCATCCGAGTCATTGAGGTGCCTGAAATAAATGGGGTTCTTCAGCTTTTCGTAGCATCTGAGCTGTCGCTTGCCGATGCGATCAACGAACGCGGGATACTTGAAGAAACGACGCAGATCGTCCCGTGAGCTTGCCCGACGTCGTCCTTGTTAACGCAGACATGGCAGCATACCTTGATTAGGTGCAGGCGTTTGAATTGAAAGGAGCGCGCGATCTTCCAACGACCATAGACAATCCTCGCCGCAGGCTGGGCATTGCTGTGTTCGACTGGCGATTTTCGAGACCCGCAACCGCTTGGGCCAGCACGCGGCATAATCTGCCGGGTCGATCCACCTGTTCACATGTCCACATGTGCAGCTGTGAACAATGACGACTCCCTCGTGCGCTGCCTCGCTCGCCAGCATCGCGCAGCGCCGGAAATCCAGCCAGGCAGTCAGTTCTTCGACGCCCATGATGCGGCCTATATCAGGGCTGGTGTTCGCCAGTTCGTACCCGTTGCGCATCAGGCGCTGCCCCCATCGCAGCTCTGCCATAAGGCTTTGGCCGCGCGTCTGCACCGTCTCGAGAATGGCAAGCCGTGGCAGCCGGCCGATAGCAAACAACCCAGCGATGTGCCGATGGACCATTTGGGAGTCCGGGTTGAGTTTCTGCGACCTTCGGAAATGCCGGCGCAGTCGACGCTCGATTTCGCAGCTTTGCCCGACATAGAACGGGGTGCCGTTGAACGGACCCTCTTCAAACTGCACGCCGGGCTCACCAGGATCGAGAAGGGCATAGACGACGTAGGGCGCACTTTCCGCCTCGTGCCGTGCCTGGCGCTGCAGGGCCTTGAGGCGCTTTTCGATATCGATGGGATAGAGAGGCATGTCGATCTCCTTTGCTGGATCAACACCACCCATCCCCCTTTCCCTTAATCGCCGCCATGTGGCGATCGCCTGACGCGCGGCCCTTACGCTGCGCCACGCTTTGGCAGCCGTGCAGGAGGAAGAACCCGGGAGCACGAAACCGGTTCGCTCGCACGCGACTTACCCGCTGAAACCATGTCCCGCGCCGGCTCTGCTGGGTGATTGCGGACCGAGGCTGCGTTGTGGTGACGAGGTCTGGGACAGAGCGGCCGTTCACGGTACGGCCGCCAAATGACGGGGTGGGTCCGAAAGCTGACGTTGGCTTGCGGGGTTGAGGATCGCTGGGGTTGGAACTATCCAGAACTTCTGCTTACGGCGGTGCGATGAACATTCTGTCGTTCGTTCAGAGAGGACATATATAGGTCTGATACGAACCCTCTATTGATTGCTCCCTAGGAATCCGAAATATCAATGTCGTGGCCATTTTAGGGGACGTCGGTGTTTATCGCGTTAAGAAACTCCTGCGAATGTGAACTAATATTAGCTTCGCTTCCCTTTGACCACTCTTGGCGCTAGCTCATGTCACAAGCAGACCTTGTACGAACAAGTCGAGATGGCGATCAGTTTCATTATCTGCGTGCAGCGCGTCTGTGTCTTGAACTTCTGCTGCCTGGAACGTCTCTCGTAACGGTCACAATCGAGGGGACATCGCCTCAGGAGGAAATCGCTGAAGGCCTCAATGTCATTGACCTCGCGCTTTATCGCGGGAGCAGCGCCCCAGAGTCAGCATCTCAAATTGCCTATCGCCAGTTCAAACACTCGACGTTGCACGCTGCTGATGAATGGACGGATAGCGGGCTTAAGAAAACTCTCGAAGGTTTTGCTAAGCGCTACGAGAAGCTGGCAGAAGCCTACGGCGCGGCCGATGTTAGCAAACGCTTTCTCTTCGAATTTGAGACAAATAGGCCGATAGCTGCAACCGTATTCGAGGCACTTTCGGATCTAGCGGAAGGTCGAGAAAGTGACCGTTCAGCCTATTTCAGGCGGGTGTTGCCCCTAACGGGAGCGGCCCTTCAGACCTTCGCGAAGCTTGTGCACCTCATCCCTAGCGTTCCCAATTATCTTACACAGCGTTCATTGTTGGAACAGGGCCTTGGAGCATATCTTCCAGACAGCGACAAGGATGCGCCGCTCCAACTCAAAGACCTAGTGGCTCGGAAGGCTACGACAGAATTTGAGCGTGATCCACAAATCAGACGGCAGGACGTTCTGCACGCAATAGGCGCCCGAGAACACGACCTTTTCCCCGCCCCGTCGCTCATAGAAACGCCGCAGCACATCGTTCCGAGAGAACAGCTCCCGTCCATCGTGGCGGAGATTGTCGCTTGTACCGTTCCGATAATCCTCCAAGCCGAAGGTGGTGTTGGTAAGTCTATCACGGCCACGACACTCCCCGAGCAACTACCGCCGGGCAGCATTGGCTTTGTCTACGACTGCTTCGGGAACGGCGGGTACAGAAGCGCCAGCGAGTATCGCCACCGACCCCAAGATGGCCTTGTGCAATTGGCCAATGAAATGGCGTCCGCTGGGCTGTGTGACCCGCTCCTACCGTCCAACAAGGCTGATGATAGCGCCTATGTTCGCGCGTTCATAACTCGCGTTCGCCAAGCCGCTGACCAACTGACCAACAGTGGCGATGGATTGCTCCTCATCGTCATTGATGCTGCCGATAATTCTGAAACTGCCTCGCTGGAGGCTTCGGACGGGCCGAGCTTTCCGCGCCTAATATTGCGCGAAAAGCTGCCTGCTAACGTCCGCTTGGTGCTCACAGCACGCCCTTATAGGGTGGAAAGCCTCGTGCCACCTCCTGAGGTGAAGCTGATAACCTTGCAGCCGTTTTCAGAGTCGGAAACCGCAGCAAAACTACGTGCCCATTTTCCCGATGCGACTTCTGCCGATGTGCGGGAATTCCACCGCCTTACCTCTCACAATCCTCGCGTACAAAGTGCTGCGTTAGCCGTAGGCGATACAGTCGGAGAGGTTCTGACTCAACTCGGACCAACCCCTCGTACGGTAGAGGACACAATCAAGGAACTGCTTGAAAAGGCGGTAGCAAAAGCGCGGGATGTGTCTGAATATGAGCAGCAACAAATCGACCTTGTTTGCTCAGCACTCGCGACTTTGCGGCCATTTGTGCCGCTCGAAATCGTCGCGGCAACGGCGGGCGTAGGCGTTGAGCTTGTCCGCAGCATTGCGAACGATTTGCAACGACCTCTGATCGTTCGCGAAGATGCGGTTCAATTCAGAGATGAGCCAACCGAAACTTGGTTCAGGCAGCGTTTCCGGCCTTCTGGAGCTGAACTGAACACCTTTATTTCCCGACTGAAACCCCTGGCGGCAGCGAGTGCTTACGTTGCAGCCGTCCTTCCCGCCTTAATGCTGGAAGCGGGTCTGTTTGACGACCTCGTCGCGCTGGCTCTGACCAGTGAGGCACTTCCTCAAGGAAGCGCAATTGCGAAACGAGATGTCGAGCTTCAACGATTGCAATTTGCTCTCAAGGCCGCCCTAAGAGGCAAGCGCTATTTCGAAGCCATCAAGTTGGCGATGAAAGCCGGTGGCGAAGCAGCGACGGACGAACGCCAGCAGAAACTGTTAAGCCAGAATACCGATCTCGCTGCCCGCTTCCTCGAACCTAATCAAATTCTCGAACAGGTCTCGCGACGGCTGATCACTGGCGGTTCATGGACGGGGTCCGAGCATGCCTACGAAGCCGCCTTGCTGTCGAGCAGCTTGCAACTCGTCGGAGATGCCCGCTCCCGCCTTAGGTTCGCTTACGAGTGGGTGGGGCATTGGAGCCGCTCGCGAAAGGGCAAAGATGAAGATCATTTTGCCCGGACCTCGATAGAGGACGAAGATGTCGCGGCATTGCAGTTTGCCGAGCTAAACCTTCATGGCGCTGCCGTGTGCGCCCAGCAGTTGAGACGATGGAAGCCGAGAGAGGTATCCTTCCGCGTTGGGCGGCTTTTAGCTCGCAGACTGATCGATGCAGGCAGGTTCACGGAGCTTGACGAACTAGCGCATGAAGCGGGCAATGATCTGGGCCTTATCCTAGCGATCACCATGGAGCTGGGTGCGATTGGTCGCATCCCGCCCCGAGGGCCAGTCCAACGAGCAACGGCTTTACTCGCAAGCAAACACGTAAAAATCGGCGCCCCGAACGATTGGCGTGGAGATGACACGCGCTTGATTGCGGTTTCTGAGTTGGTTGCAGCGGCTGTCAGGCTTCGCATCGCTCCTAGGCGAGACCTAGCAAGGGTTCTTGATCGATATGTACCAAAGCAAGCCCCCAGAGGGTTAGCTACGCGCTTTCCCCACGAACATGATCGACGCCTTGCTTATCTCCGGGCGTACTCACTGAGGGCGAAGCTGCGTGGAAGATCGGTTCACCTCACCGAACCCGCAGAGCCGGACATCAAGAAGGCCCTAAAGAGCAAGCATGGTGGTTACGGCTCTGACGCCGAACGGTATAAGCGCGACATTGGCGTGTTATTGCCGTGGCATGACTTGTGGGCGAGGGCGCTACTCAAGAAAATTGCTCCCGCCGATCTCTCAGCGTCCATCGATCAGGCCCGCGATAGAGCCAATCAGGCTGAGGCTCGATCTTATGAAGATTATTCCGCAACCGGAGACGAGATTGCACACATCTGGAGCCAAATTCTCGTTGCTGTATCTGCCTCAGAAGCAGAATGGCTGAAACTCGACGCCTGGCGCAAAGAGCTCAAGCACCCGCTATTCACCCCTACACTAACCGCAATTGCGAGGCGGGCGGCGTCGTTAGGGCAGCACGGTTTTGCGTTGGACATCGCGGCAGAGGCTCACAAGCTGGGCGCTGGCGAGCGGGACGAAGCCGACAGCAAGGCCGACGGCCTGATTTCTGTGTGCCGTGCCGTGCTGACATCGAGCGAAGCGGAAGCCCGCCAGTATTTCAATGAGGCAATCTTGGTAGCGAGTCGGATCGGCTCCGAGAACCTCAATCGTTGGGATGCCATTCTCCATCTCGCCAGTGCAAGTGCGGCGGAGCCGATGGATGATCCAGAAACCGCGTACCAGTTCGCCCGTGCCGCTGAGCTAACATATGAATACGTCGCACGGGATAAACACTTCCCTTGGGATCACACGGTTGAGGCCCTCACAGGGCTTTCTCCTCGATCCGCTCCAGCCATTTTAAGCCGCTGGCTAGACAGACGTTTCGGTAACGAGTTTCGCATCCTTCCAGAGCTTATCGAGGCGTTGCTGGATGGCGGATGCCTAGACCCGATTGCCTCGCTCTGCTTGCTGCCAATGAGAGGTTGGTGGAGCTTACCCAGAATTCTCGATGCCGCGCTCAAGGCGGCAAGCAACCAAACCGAGCGAACTGCAATAGCGACAGAGTTTCTGCGCTATGCACGTTTTCAAGGAGGAGGCCCGTCAGATTGGCGGAAAATAGCCGACATTCTAGACGCGTTAGAACTCCCTTCGACCGAAGCCGATGCAATGGCCGAAGCGGCAGCGCGTTCGGAAGACCAACAGCAGCGAAGCGAGACAACCTATTCCACCGAAAAGGAAGCTATCGATTGGGACTCGGTCTTCGACGGCACCGACCTGCTTGATCCATCGAGTATGAACGATGCCCTTACCCGATACAAAAGGCTGGAGGGCGGGTTCTACCCAAGTCAATTTTATGGCGCCGCGATCAGCAGGCTGGCCGCTGGCTCGGAAGCCAGCTTCCTTGAGTCTTTAGGCCGTTCCGGGACGATAGAGCGCTATGAGCTTGGCGGTCTGCTAGAAGCAATTCCGACGCACTGGAAGTCGCGTGTTTCAGTTGCTCCCGCGATCAAAGAACTTGTTATGCAGGTATATCGCCTGGAATGTTTCAGCATCAGCGCGAGCCGCTACTACCAACTTCTCCCGCACAAGGCCGCGAGTGAAGCGAGTGGCCTGACCATAAAGGAACTCTTTGAGGAAGCAGTCGAAGCAATTGGCTATACAACGGTTCCTTCGGGAGCCAGCGACTTGTTCCAACTCGTGGGTGTGCTCGCAACATTCCTGTCATCGGAAAAGGCAAGAGAAGCCCTCAGCTATGCCCTCAATCTCTTGGAGCCGTTGCACGAATCTACGGATGGCGACGGCCCTTGGTCAGTTAATCTGGTCCCTCCACCAACCGTCGAAGCTTCAATAGCCGGTTATCTGTGGTCGGCGCTGGGATCGCCAGAGGCAGAGAGACGGTGGAATGCCGCTCATTCAGTGCGAATGTTCGCATCGCTCGACCGAACCACAATCATTGACCATCTTCTGGACTTTGCGAGCGAGAAATCTGCCGGGCCGTTTGCGGACGCAGAACTCCGCTTCTACGATCTTCACGCTGTTCAGTGGCTTGCGATCAGCCTTGCAAGAGCGGCAAAGGAAAGTCCGACGACCATTGCTCGCTGCAAAAGCTACCTTCTCAGCCAAGCGTCTCCAAACAATCGGCACATATTAATCCGCGCGTTCGCGGCAGAGGCTCTATTGGCCCTGCAAAAATGTGGAGCAATATCGCTCGAAACGGACGAAATGGACGCGTTAGAGGCTATCAACAATTCCAAACTTCCGGTCATTGACTCCCGGAGCTTTGATCGAGTGCGGGACGGACGATCTGTTGAACGAAAATGGGAAGATTATCGCTTCCACTTTGGTCTGGATTTTCCAAAAAATTTCCTAGCTCCGCTAGGTCGCGTTTTTGCAATGTCCGATTCAGAGATGGAGATCGAAGCGGAAAAGATCATACGCGATGACTGGCGGCTCGACGACGATGGCAGATACAACAACGACCTCAGAGCCACGCGAAAATACTTCAGAGACAATATGAGTCGCGCACGAGGCGATGTTAGCGCTGTGGATGACCTGCAATTTTATCTAGCGTATCATGCCACAATGACATTGGCTGGAAAGCTTCTTGATGAGCGCCCGCTACACGAAAACCTCGAAGACCCCGACGACGATTGGCACACGTTCAGGCGGTGGCTTCGGTCGCAAGGCCTTACCCGAAACGATGGACTATGGTTGGCGGATCGCCGCGACCCCTCGCCAGAAGAGTGCATCACCTTACCGACGACGAAGGACGAAGACTGGCAATCATCCCTAGATGATGAGCAATTGGACGGATTTTCGCTGCTGCCAGATGGTAGAGTGGTAGCTTCAGGACGGTGGACGACCTATGCAAGCCGGCGGCAGCAAGAAATATCGGTAAGAAGCGCGTTCGTTTCAAAAAGCACTGCACCGGCTCTCATCCGTGCGTTGCAGAGCCATCAGGACCGATATTATCAACGACTCCCTTATGCAGGCGAGCGAGACGGCGACATCTCAAGTGGAGAGTACATTCTCAAAGGATGGGTTTCTGAATTTGGTAGCGAAGAAGAAGGGCTTGATAAATTCGACTCGTTGGCTGCCAGTGTTGGGCACCGCACCCTTGTTCCATCGCAAGACATTGCCGCTCGGATGGGTTTGGAAGCAGACCCAACCGGACGAATCTGGCAGATGGAAGGCAAGATAGCCCTCTCTTCGGAAATTTGGAGCGAAGGTTTGCCTGATGAGGACGGGCGACACAGTCACGGACGAAGATTGCTAATTTACCCTGCTCTCATTGATGGCCTTTTGAAAAAGACCGGCATGAGCCTCGTTGTCGAGGTGAGGGCAGAACGGCAGATGGCCTATTCGCGATATGACACTTGGCGAGAACGGGAGGGGCGCGATGCCAGATCGACCACGCAAATCATCCTATTCGAAGAAGGCAAAGAGCCCGTTAGCGTCCGATCCGATCCTAAGCCTAGGCAGAAAGCTCGTCGCCGCTCTAAAGATCGACGATGACGATCTCCTATCACAGTGGATGGCGCATCATATAGCGGAGCTAATTGCTGAATGCGACGCGGCAGACCCTGACGCCAGCAAAGCCGCCAAGCAGCGGTGCGCCACCGCCATTCTGGAGCTTTGGTCGCACCGTGCTTCACTGACAGGCACCTCTAAGCCATTTCAAGACTTGGCCCCCATCATAGAAACCCTGCGAGCGCTCGACCCAGAGGCGGAGCAGCTCTTCTATAGACGCATGATCCCAAGTGTAGAGGGGGCGGTAAATGAAGAGACGGCAAAATGGCTGGGCTTCGCCAAAAACTGCGATGTCATCGCACGTATATTGATAGGCAGTAAGCGGTGTTCTCAGGCCACGTGTGCGTGTGGCAGGAGCTCGTCGATGCGGGACGCGGGGTGACCATTGGCGAGACTGGTGAGCGTCGCGGTCAGCCATGTGTGCGGGTTGATGCCGGTGAGTTTGCAGTTTTCGATGAGCGTGGCGATCACCGCCCAGTTGTCGCCGCCCTCGTCGGAGCCTGCGAACAGGGCATTCTTGCGGTTGAGAGCCAGCGGGCGGATGGCGCGCTCGACGGCATTGTTGTCGAGATCGATACGGCCATCATCGAGGAAGTGGATGAGACCGTCCCAGCGTGGGAGCGCGTAGCGGATCGCCTCGCCGAGGCGGCTCTTGGCGCTGACCTGTCGGCCACGGGCTTCGAGGAACCTGTGCAGGTCGTCGATGATCGGACGGCTGCGCTGGTCACGGGCGTCGCGGCGCTCGTCAGCGGATAGGCCGCGGATCTCGTCCTCGATGGCGTAGAGCGAGGCAATGCGGCGCAGGACATCAGTCCGCTCGTAACGATGCCATGATCCATGACCCCAAGCGTCTGAACCAATCAGCCGTCAGCACAAGGTGGGGCCCAGACACCGCTTACGATAGGCATCGGGATCGATAAGGCGTCAGAGCATGCTGGTCACGCTGCTTCGGGGTGGGCCAATTCGGCATCCCAAGCGGGCTTGTTCGATCTTGATATTCAGATTGTCGGCTTCCTTGAGGACCGATTGAGCGAGAACGAGCGAGAAAATCGTCGCCGGGTCGAAGATCTGAAGAATCGCATTGAAAAGCTGGATGCGTTTTCGAACATGGCTTCTGCGCTTCGCGCGGACTTTCAGAGAATGGTGGCCGACCTAGAACGCAGTGATCATCTTTAATCCAAGGAACCTGAATGAATGGCGGCATTTTGGAGTCTATGAGAATCAGCGAACGTCCGCGCTGTCGGCGCTTGCTGCCGGGATGGTAAGACCAATACCGATGTCGGGTTGCGGCGTATTCGGACTGACAGGCTACCGCTTCTGAACGGCGTGATCTGGGTCGGCAGCTGCCGGAACCTCTTGGGACTTTGCCGTCATTCCCACGCGGTGGTCTTAGCGGCAGGTCCATCGCCAAAACCCGACATTCTACGAACAGTCCACTGGCTAAGAATTACACCCGGAAGTAGGCCGATTGCGGACTGGAGGTAGCGGCGGCAAGCATTAGAAAAACGGACATTGCTCAGCCACGTTTGAGCATTGCTGACGACCAGACCGGAACAAGTTAGATGGGTTCTGTTGAGGCTTAACTCAGCGGCAGAGAGGGGTGGGCCTAGAGTGGCAAGCGGTGACGAGGTGGGCGGCGAGACTGACTACGTGCTCAATCCAGCGTTCTGGCTGAACGGTCAGGCGCTCGGGTTCCCGGTTCAATTCGATTTGGTGTTAAAACATCTGCGTCAAGATATGCGCGACGACTGGTATTTTGACTGCCTACAGTATGACGACCTTTTCAAGGATCCGACCGAGGCGAAGCGGATCATTATCTCGCTCTTGCAGGACTGGAACGGTGTGTATCGGGGTACCCGCAGCGTCGTAAGGAACATACCAAAGAAGGGATATGGCGAGCGCTACGGGCTCGAGACCGACTTCTTCGACCGCTTCGTTTACCAGGCGATCTGTACTTTCCTAATCCCATTCTTCGACCCGCTCCTCGGCCATCGGGTGCTAAGCTACCGCTACGAACCAGCGCCGCTTAATCCGAAATACCTGTTCAAGAACAAGATTGACCGGTGGTTCACGTTTGAAGGCGTGACGCTGACATTCCGCAGATCGGGGCGACATCTGCTAGTCACCGACCTCAGCAACTTCTTCGAGAACGTCTCGCGCGTGCAGATCATCAAGGCGCTCGAAGAGGCGGTTCCATATCTGGTGGCCACCGGTCCAGAAAAGCTGCAAATCCGCAACGCGATCGCCACTCTCGACAGGTTGCTCAAGCAGTGGACGTTCAGCCGCGACCATGGTCTGCCTCAGAATCGTGACGCGTCGGCCTTTTTGTCCAATATCCTTCTGTCATTTGTAGACAGGGAAATGACCAGGAAGGGCTATGACTATTATCGTTATGTCGACGACATCCGAATCATCGCCGATTCCGAGATGCACGCCCGGCGCGCTCTGCAAGACCTTATTCGGCAGCTGCGTAAGGTCGGCCTCAACATCAACGCCAACAAAACAGAGATCCTCGCGCCCGACGTCTCAAACGAGAAAGTAGTCGAGTACTTTCCCTCTCAGGACAGTTCGACGATCGCGATCAATCAGATGTGGCAGTCTCGCAGCCGACGCATCGTGACCCGGTCGGTGACCTACATTTTCGAGATCCTGAGCCGATGCATCGCCGAGGGGGATTCGCAAACGCGGACTTTCCGCTTCGCGGTGAATCGGGTGGCAAAGATCGTGGATTCTGGCCTTTTCGATGTCGGCGACGCATTGTCGATCAACCTCCTCGACGCGCTGTCGCGCTCGCTGTCTGATCACGCCGTCACGACTGACCAGTACTGCCGACTGATCGCTACATTGGATCGCGACGGGCGTTGCCTGCCAGCCCTTGAGGCTTTCCTCCTCGCGGAGGACGGGGCTATCCACGACTGGCAGAACTACAACATCTGGATGCTGCTTGCGGTGCGGCGACACCGCTCCGATGATCTTGTAGCACTGGCAGACCGTAAACTTGGTGAGGACATGAAGTCGGGGGAGGCCGCCGCCATCCTGATCTGGCTCCGATGCGTCGACGAGAAAGCTCTCATCGAGAAGTGCTTGCAGGAATTCGCGACGCTTCCTTATCAAAACGCCCGCTACCTCCTCATCGCTTCATCGGTGCTAGACGAAGAGGCTCGGCGTCCACTTTACGGTCATGTTCCCGTCTGCTTGAAGGGGACCGGGCGCCGCGCCGAGCGTCACTGCAACCAAGACGGCCTTCCGTTCGCCGTGCGCGAGAGTACAGATCTCCTGAACCTCGTCGATGAGGTCAGCGGCTATGATTGACCTACTCTCCCGGCTGCTGCTTTTCATGAAGGACTTCACGGGGAGGGGAGCCGACTCTTTCTACTGGTTCCAAGATGGGCAGATCGAGAAAACTGACCCCGCGAACGTCGTCGAATATCCGGGGATCGTCGTGTGCCACGACTTCTGGATTATCCGCGATGCACTGTTCGATGCGACGGGCAAGCTGCCTGAAGCGATCGTCGACGTCGATGAGCTTCGTATCTCAATTAGCGGAATCCCCGAGGAACGACTCGCCCGGGAGAAGCGCGACGTCACGACGCATCTCGTGAAATACGGGGCCAATCAAGAGGTCTGCGAGGCCTATCAGAAGATGTTCAACAAGGGCATCCCCTTCGACGAAACGGTCGCTGCCGAGGCTGCGAAGGCGATCTCAGCGATGTACCTTGACCTCTGCGCGCAGGCGTTCGCGGATGGTGAATTTGATCGCTTCTTCTCCGTTGAGATGCCTGTCTATCGATTGCTCCAACTGTCGATGTCGAACGGAATCTCTATCGACACGGTAGGGCTCTCTGACAAGCGGGCGCAGGCAGACCACGACTACTTTCTCTTGTTGAAGGACTATTCCGCGAAGCATGACATGCCGCTCGAAACGCCGAGAAGGCGCGCCATCGAGGCAAAGCTGCTTAAGGAGGGTTTCCAGCTGGACGAAGTGTCCGTCGAATATCTACTCGAGTTCGTGCCTCATGAGCACGACTTCGGTTGCGACACCCTAGAGCTCCTTGCCCTCGATACGGCGCGCAAAGTGCTGGGCTCGCTCACACTGTCCACCGACAGCACGCGACCGGTGGTGGACGTGTTCGGCTCTCGCACATCGCGAGTGCAGCTCCGCAGCCCAAGTCTCCAGAATATACCAAAGCGATATCGGTCGATCATCATCGCGCACGGTGGTGCCCAACTCGGGTACGTCGACTTCGACCAATTTGAGGTCGGGATCATGGCGGCTCTGTCCGGGGACGAGGAGCTCAAGAAGCTCTATGCAGCGGGTGACATGTATGACCTCTTCGCGACTACGCACTTAGGTCTGGTGGGCAATCGGAAGGCCGCCAAACAGCTGTTCCTTTCCTATGCCTACGGGATGAGCCGCAAGGCGCTTGTGGACGCCGCCGTTACACTCGGTGTTGACAGACAGAAGGCAAAAGAGGCGTTTCGACTCTTCCAGCGTTACGAGAACTGGAAAAAGGAAGTGTGCATCGAGTTTCAGAGCACCGGCCGGGTGGCTACCGTCTTGGGCAACCACTACCGCCGAAACGGCAGAGGACAATTGTCCGGTAAAGAGCAGCGGTCGGCCGTGAGCCAAGTGGTCCAAGGCACGGCATCGCTGATATTCAAGCGCGCACTGCTGGCGGTCGCCTCAATCGAAGATGCGAGAGCCATCCTGCCGATGCACGACGCCCTGCTATTTGAGCACAGGCTCGCCGACACGCCGGCTCGCGTCGTCGAGGCCTTCGAAGGCATAATGACCGAAATTCTTGGCGGGCGGGTTGCCGGTAAGGCATCAATCAGCGACTTCTTCGAAAGTGAGCAAATTTCGTCTGCTCCACGTGAGAACGAAGTCTGACTAGTGCATAATTGAAGACAAAGAATTTCTTGTCAGATGTCTTTAAAAATCGGGGGAATCAAAGAGCATGGTCGATGCCTATTACGACGACACGCGGTATGTAGATGTCGAGCAAGCGCGTGTTTACTTCAACACGCGACAGCCCGTTCCTCTATATACGATTGGCCGATTTCTCACGACCGTCGGTAGGGAAGTCGAGGATGCTTACGGCGAGGGGTTTGTCGTCGAGCTCGAAGCCATCGAACAAGGCAGTATAGGTTTCATTTTCCGCAAGCTTCGTGAGTGGACGCAAGACGAAGACGATGACCGCGATCGAGATCAGCGACTCTTGGAACTCGCGGAAGCTGCGGAGGAACGCGATCGGCGACTGCTTGAATTGGCTGAGCGTGCCGAACGGCGCGATGAACGCTCATTAGAGTTGGCAGAGCGTGCCGATAAGCGCGACGGCAAAATTCTTTTGGCGACTGTGATTGGCATCGCGCTGGCTGCGCCTTCCGCTGCAAAGGCAACGCTGGATTTATTGGAGTACGGCGAAGGGACGGGCGTCGTTATTGAACAGGACAAAGTCCGACCTGAACTCATTCCCGCGCGCGAATTCGTGGATATCATCGAGGACGACCGAAGCGCACGCAACTCCGAGCGCGCGCAAGCAACCTTGCTCGAGGACCGCCGGATGCAGACCTACCTCGAAGAAAATGCTTTCTTTGATCTCGCAGGCAAGATCATGCCGAGAAAGAAAGGCTTCTTCCGAACTGTGAAGGGTAATCAGTATCGAATCTTGAACCAGCCAGAGACCGCTCCCGTTGGTGCATTGGTTGTTATTCACGCTCGTGCCGAGAACGACCAGAATGGCGAGATCGGCTTGAACATCCTCGATATTAGGTCGCTGGACGACGAGTAGTTTCAGGCCGTTCTCCCTCCCGAGCAGCGAGGCCAGAACCGAATCCGCCAATCGTGCATCTCCAATGGCATCGACCTTAGAGGACGATGTCGGAGGGGGTGCTATGGCTCTAACTGCATCGGGAGACGAATCTTGGAAGCTGCCTCAGCTGTCTGCTTTCGGACAATCGCAGCTTATGCTGAATGACCGAAACTGGGGCGCTTTGCCGACCTTCTGCTTTCCCCGCAGCAATAGGCAGGTTTTGATTTCATGCGGCACTCACTGTTGCAAGCCTGAGCGACCGGGCCTGGATCGTAAGCGGTCGAAAGCTTCTGGGACAAAAAAATGCAGTTCGCGGCTAATTCGGGGACCGTCCGGCTGTCCCGCAACCGGCCATCTATCTGAACATGAAAGCCTTCCCTGCCATGTCTGGCTCGTCCCTGTTCCGAGGGATCTTCGCCCCTACTCGGCTGCGGACCCGGATAAGTCGTTCTCAAACTTGGTGAAAGCTGTGAGTATGGTGAAGAAGACTCTCAGTCTTTCCAGCGGTCTTTGGCGAGTTCGCTGATTGAAGGCCTTGCATGGGCGAAAGCCTCTTTGTCAGCGGCGGTCAGGTTGAATGAAGCGACCGCTTCGATATTCATTTGCGCCGCAATCATCTTGTGCGTCGCCCGTTCAAGATGGCGGAAATAGTCGCGATCTGCGATCACATACCGCTCGCGGCCCTGGCTGGTCAGGATCACGGGCTGCGTCTTTGCAAGCTCGAGGCACTCCTCAACGTCGCTGTGAAACCGGGTGATGGGAATCCTAGGGTGTTCGCTTGGAGCCGCTGGCATGGCGCATTCTCCTTTCGCAGCCACGAATGGCGATATCTGCCAGATTGGCAAGATTTCCGGACCAGCGCTGGCGGCCAAAAAACCTCCCGCCCTTCGGCAATGTTGAGCAGTTCGGAAAAGACAAACGTCGCTGGCGCGCGTCCCGAAGCTGGGACTAATTCGCGCAGCAGCCCATTCGCTCATCATAGGCAGGCGGGTGATCCGCGTGCTGCGTTTGATGATCGTTTGCCTACAGCTACACCATTTGATGATCGTGAAACAGGGTTTTGCCTACATCAAAATGCTTTGGTGTTCTCAGGCGATCATCAAACCCGATGGCTGGATGCTAGGCGTGAATGCCCGCGTCGACGGCGTCGATATAGGTCAACACCTCGTCCGCCCGGTTGCTCTGGACCAGATGCATCGCGGTTTGGCCGGAG
>Ga0075154_10001693_pt1 | contig 15290 bp, 14 predicted proteins | sample JI71714BDNA_FD_70965 | JGI IMG/M metagenome (GOLD analysis project Ga0075154, IMG submission 70965) | Wastewater effluent complex algal communities from Wisconsin, to seasonally profile nutrient transformation and Carbon sequestration -... | ecosystem: Engineered > WWTP > Effluent > Algae... | reverse complement strand
AGCGGCGGGGCGGTGCTGTGCAAGGGCGTGATGAAGTTCACCGGCTTTTCTGCGCGCTTTGAATCAACCTGTTTTGACAAATTCGTCTTTTCGGGTCCCGTGCCAAAGTCGGATGGCTACACGATGTATGAGGGGCAGATGGTTCAGCGCCTCACGATGAAGGTGAAGCACGAGAAATCCTACATAAGCATCAAGCCGCGAATCTGACCCGGACCTGACCTATTCGCAAACCCCTTGTCCCTCGAAACTGAAGCAGTTCTTCGCTGCGGGGCGCGATTTCGCGACCGTTTTTTTCGGGGGGGCGCACAAGCCGTTGCTATCCAAAACCAGTCCCGAGCCAGGGGCGCACGTCTTCAACTGGCATGAATCATTCACAACCACGTATTTCGGTCCGCAATCCAGTGGGCAAACCCGTCCAGTCAAGGGCTGCAATTCGCCCAGAAGGCTGAGTGTCGGGGTCAATGTGTCCAGAACCCGCCCGGAATGCTGGGCGAAACTGGCCAGGGCGTTTTGGCTGCCCTTTCCCCAAATCCCATCCAGCGATCCGCCATAGCAGCCAAGCCGCTTCAGTTCCGTCTGGGTTTCAAGAGCGAGGGTCGCAAGTGATGGGCTTTCGGCGGGCTCCGGGAGCGTCTCGGGCAGAGGTTCAGCCGGAGGGGCAGGCTCGGACAGAGGCAAGGGCGCAGCCACTTGCGCGTCGTCGGGCAGAGCCTCGCTCAACTCTTGTGTCAGCCGGTTCAAGCTGGCTTTCGCAAGTGCCGTCTGAACCGGACACATGTCATAGGTCTCGATGTAGGCAGCAAGCGCCTGCGGGTCATTGGCTTCCCTGACCGCCGCCAAGTCCATGCGCGCCGCATCGCAGGGGTCCGGCGGCGGCGGTTCGACCGGGATTGCGGAAGCCGCAACGAATTCCAGGTCGCCCTCCATCTCGTCGTAGTAGGCGGGGAACTGGTCGTAGCCAACGGATCGTGCAAGGCGGCGGACATCGCTGCGCACCGAGTTCGTGATGTCGCGGATCGAAAGCCCCGGAGTCGTCAGCAAGGGAACCAGAGCGCGCGTGAAGACCGAATTCGGGTTGTCATCACTCTCCGACAGCCGGTCCAGCGCGGCTTGCCCGGTGCCGGCGGAATAGAGGATGAAGGTTCCGTCCGCCGAAACGGGGGCGAGGCCCCGGGTGCCGCCCAGACCTCGGGTGGTCCGGCCGCGAAACGGGTTGTCCCGACATGCATCGAGAATGAAGATCGAGGCGCGCGCGCCCCGTCGCGTCAGGGCCTCCAGCAGCGACGCGACCGGGACGGCGCGGTTTGTCAGCACCAGTTCCTGTCCCGCAGTGACGTCCGGTGCATCGGTGGGAAGCAGATAGTTCTGCCCGTCGATCTCGATCCCGTGCCCGGCATAGTAGAACAGGGCGACATCTCCCGGATTGATCGTCTGGGCAAAGCTGGAGAAGGCCTCGAGAAACGGTGTCTGACCGGCATCGAGGACGAGGCTGGTGGTGAACCCGGTCTGCCGCAGCGCTGCATCCACCGCCCGCGCATCGTTCCGGGCTTTCAGCAGGGCCGGCAATTCCTGGTAGCTGTCGTTTCCCACGATCAGGGCATGGCGCGTCTCTGCGGCTGCCGATGCGACGCCAAAGGCGAACAGCAGCGTGCCGACCAGGGGAACGGCCGCAGATCGCCACACATTCAAAAGGAAACCCAGCATGCTTACCCGGCTCAACCGACCTCGGCATCGTGAAGCCTTTTCGTCTGCAAGCCAAGCGTCCTTGACTGTCACTCCGCAACCTCGATCCCCGACTGCGGCAGCAGGGTGGCAACCTTGTACAGCAGGCTTCGCGCCGCCCTGGCCCGCGGGTTCCCGTCCTGCCCGACATGCCGCAGGCCTTCGACGAGCGCTTCCAGCTCATCCGGCGTCAGCATTGTCGGTGGCAGCATGAGGGGGGATCGCAGGATATAGCCGAGGCCGCGTTCGCCCGTCACCGGCAGGCCGGTCGCCGCCAGTATCTCCATGTCGCGCCAGATCGTGCGGGTCGAAACCCCGAGTCGCTCCGCCAGTTCCGACGCCGTATGCAGCCGCCCGTCGCGCAGGGACTGGACGATGTCGTAGAGACGGGCGTCGCGTTTCATGGGGTTTCCGGTCGAAAGGGGCGGATCGGCGGCACTTACTGACAAAATACTGTCAGTAGTCTGCGCAGGGCAAGCGGCTTCGGCCTTGGAAGCAGGGCGGCGCTGGCCCTAATACGGGGTCAGTCACGCCAGAAGCCCCGCGTCCGGGGCGCAACGGAGGGTAATCCCATGTTGAACAATATCGGCCTTCCCGGCCTTCTGCTTATCGCTGTCGTCGTCCTTGTCCTGTTCGGCAAGGGCAAGGTGTCCAGCCTGATGGGCGAAGTCGGCAAGGGCATCACTGCCTTCAAGAAGGGCGTCGGCGACGGCAATGCCGAGATCGAGGCCCAGAAGGCCGCCGAAGCCAAGGATGTGACGCCGGCCGAGAAGGACAAGGTCTGAGCCCGAAGGGTCGGATCGGGGGATAGACGATGGACTTGAGCTGGTCCGAACTGCTGGTCGTGGGCATTGTGGCGCTGATTATCATCGGCCCCAAGGACTTGCCGGGCATGTTCCGCGAACTTGGGCGCTTCACCGCGAAGATCCGCGCGATGGGGCGCGAGTTCAGTCGGGCGATGGAGCAGGCGGCGAAGGAGTCCGGCGTCAAGGACGTGGCGGACGACCTGCGCAAGGTGACATCACCCAAGGCGTTGGGCCTTGATGCGGTGAAATCCGCCGCCGACAAGTTCGAGAAGTGGGACCCGCTGAAGAACGCCGCCAAGCCCACCGCGGCAGTGACCCCGCCGCCCATGCCTGCCGCAGCAACAGCGGCGGCACCGGCAGCTGCGGCCGAGACGGTTGCCACAGTGCCAGAGGTCGGCCCGGCAACGGCGGCGCTGTACGAACAGAAGGCGGCGCGGAAGGCCGTGGTGGACGAGGCGGCAGCGAAGCTGAAGGCCATCGCCACCCCGGCGCCCAAGGCAACCTCTGCCAAAGCCCCAGCCAAAGCCCCAGCCAAAGCCCCGGCCAAAGACCCGGCCAAAGCCCCGGGCCGGCGGCGCAAGAAACCCGAAGCTTCGGGCGGTGACGCGGAATGACCACCAAGGAAGACTCCATCGAAGACAGCTCGGCCCCCCTGGTCGAGCACCTCGCCGAGCTGCGCAACCGGCTGATCTGGTCCGTCCTTTCGTTCGTGGTGGCGATGCTGATCGCCTTCCCTTTCGCCAAGACGATCCTCGGCTATCTCTTGAAGCCGATCGAAAAGGCGATGCGCGACCTGGGGAACCCGAACCCGGTCATGCAATACACCGCGCCGCAGGAGCTTTTGTTCACCTACTTCCACATCTCGGTCGTGGCGGGCCTGGCGATGTCGTTCCCGATCATCGCCTACCAGCTTTGGCGTTTCGTCGCGCCGGGCCTCTACCGCAGCGAGAAGCAGGCTTTCCTGCCCTTCCTGATCGCCTCGCCGGTTCTGTTCTTCGCTGGGGCGGCCTTTGCGCAATACATCGTCACGCCGCTGGCGATGGCGTTCTTCCTGGGCTTTGCCGACCTGCCCTCGATGGTTTCGGCAGCGCTTCTGCAGTTGCAGGGCCTGCCCGCCGAGTCCGCCGCGACCCCCGGCGAAGGGATTGCGATCGTCTTCCAGGGCAAGGTCGACCAGACGCTCGACATCAGCCTGAAGCTGATCATCGCCTTCGGCCTTTGCTTCCAGATGCCGGTCCTACTTACCCTGATGGGCAAGGCGGGGCTTGCGACTGCGGACGGGCTTTCCAACATGCGGAAATACGCCGTCGTGATCATGCTACTGGTCTCGGCCCTCGTGACCCCGCCCGATGTGGTCAGCATGATGACGCTGTTCGCGGCGATCTACCCATTGTACGAGGTCTCGATCTTCCTGATCCGGCGGATGGAAAAGCGCCGCGAGGCAGAGCTGCGGGCCGAAGGGCTTTGGGTCGACATCGACGACGAAGAAGCGGCTGACAAGTGAGCGATCCGCTGCACCGCATCGCTGAAGCGCTGGAGCGTCTTGCTCCGGCGCCGATGCCTGCCCCGGACTTCGCGGCCGAAGCCTTCGTCTGGCACACCAGCCCGGACAGGCTGGACCCGGTATCGCATGTGTCCCGCGTGGACATCGGGCTGCTGATTGGCGTCAACCGTTCGCGCGACACGCTGCTGGAGAACACGCGCCACTTCGCGGCCGGGCTGCCTGCCAACAACGCGCTTCTCTGGGGCGCGCGGGGCATGGGGAAGTCGTCTCTGGTCAAGGCGGTTCATGCCCAGGTCCGGGCCGAGGGGCATGACCTGAAGATCGTGGAGTTGTCGCGCGAGGACCTTCCCTCTGTCCAGCGCTTGCTGGCCCATCTGCGCGCGGCTCCGCACCAGTTCCTTCTGTTCTGCGACGACCTGTCGTTTTCCCATGATGACCAGCATTACAAGTCGCTGAAAGCGGTTCTGGACGGGGGAATCGAAGGCCGGCCCGAGAACGTGCTGTTCTACGCGACCTCAAACCGCCGCCACCTGATGCCGCGCGACATGATCGAGAACGAACGATCGACCGCCATCAGCCCCTCCGAGGCGGTGGAAGAGAAGGTCTCGCTGTCGGACCGCTTCGGCCTGTGGCTGGGGTTCCATCCGTGCAGTCAGGACGACTACCTGGAGATGATCCGAGGCTATTGCGCGGCGCATGGGGTGGCTGTCCCCGGCGACCGCCTGCAAGCCGAAGCGATCGAGTGGCAGGCGACCCGCGGCGGTCGGTCTGGCCGGGTGGCGTGGCAGTTCTTCTGTGACCTCGCGGCGCGCGAAGGGGTGCGCATCCGGGCGTGACATGTGATCTTCACTTGCAGCGCGGGCAAACTCGCCTTAGGCGGGATGCATCATGATCACTGAAATCCTGGTCATCCTGGCCCTGATCGTTGTAAACGGCGTACTCGCAATGTCCGAGCTCGCCATTGTCAGCGCAAGGCCAGCCCGTCTGAAACCCCTGGAAGCAAAGAGCCGCGGTGCCCGCATGGCCTTGCGGCTGGCCGAACATCCGGGCCGGTTCCTCTCCACTGTGCAGATCGGCATCACCGCGGTTGGCGTCCTGTCCGGCGCATTGTCGGGCGCAACGCTGGGCCTGCGTTTTCAGCAGTGGCTTCAATCACAAGGTGTCGCCCCGGACTGGGCCTCGACCCTGGGCGTCGGCGGGGTGGTCGTAGCGATCACCTATGTCAGCCTGATCGTCGGCGAACTGGTCCCGAAGCAGATGGCGCTGCGCAATGCCGAAGGGGTGGCGATCCGCATGGCCCCGGCGATGACCTTCCTGTCGGTCATCGGCGCGCCGCTTGTGTGGTTTCTCGACAAGTCCGGCAAGGTCCTGCTCTGGCTTCTGGGCCAGCGCGGCGCAAGCGAGAACCGCGTGACCGAGGAAGAGGTCCACGTCCTTCTCGCCGAAGCCCACGAAGGCGGTGTGCTGGAAACCGAGGAACGCGAGATGATCACGGGCGTGATGCGCCTGTCCGACCGCACCGCCCGCGCCTTGATGACCCCCCGGCACGAAGTCGAGATGCTGCCGCTGGACGCGACCGGCGTCGAGGCGGTTGCCGCGATCCGCAAGGTCGCCCGGCCACGGATGCCGGTCGCCAATCCCGAGGGCGAGGTGGTGGGGATCGTGCTGCTGACCGAGGCGTTCCAGGTTGTCTCACGCCGCGAAACCCTGTCGATCAAGGCGCTGGTCCATGAGGTGCCCGTGGTGTCCGACCGGACCGAGGCGCTGGATGTCCTTGAAATCCTGCAGAAGACCGAACACCACTTCGCGCTGGTCTATGACGAATATGGCGACTTTGAAGGCATCCTCACCACCGACGACGTGCTGGACGCGATCACCGGAGCGGTTGCTGCCTCCGAGGCGGACGAACCTGCGCTGGTGACACGCGAGGATGGCAGCTGGCTTGTCGCAGGCTGGATGCCGGTCGATGAGTTCTGCGACCGTCTCGGTCTCCCGCATGAGATGGCGGGGGAATATGACACGGTTGCGGGGCTTCTCCTGCACCAGATGGGCCAGATACCCGACCTTGGCGCGCATTTCACCGCCGAGGGCTACCGCTTCGAGGTCATCGACCTTGACGGTCGCCGGATCGACAAGGTTCTCGTGGAAAAGATCTCCGACTGACGCCGAAGTCTGCCGACACGCCAGGCCCCCTACTGCAGGTATGTCACCGGGTCGAAGCTTTGCTTCGATGTGTTGCGCACCTCGAAGTGGACGAAGGCCGGGTCGCCGGGTGCAACCTTGCCGATCTCCTGACCCCGTTTGACCTTGTCGCCCTTCTTCACGACCATGCCACTGACGCCGACATAGACCGTCAGAAGATCCCCGGCGTGCCGGATGATCACGATCCCCTTGCCGTTTGTGTCCGCCGACAGCACCGTCACCGTTCCGGCATCGGCCGCCTTCACCGGGCTTCCGGCGGCGGCGGCGATGTCGATGCCCTGGTTCTTCTTCGCGTCGTAACCGCGGATGATCTTGCCCGAAGCAGGCATCGCCATCTTCGATGAGGTGGTCTTCTCGGCCCCGAGGTCGGGTGAGGGCGGGGTGTCCTTGGGCTTGGTGCCTGCGGCTTCGGTCTTCTCATCCGGCAGCGGCTTCGAGGCCGACGGCGGCTCCGGCGTGGGCGAACCTGCGCCCGGGGCGGTTGGCACGGGCTCCGGGTCCGGCGCGGCGGCGGTGGCGATCGGGATGATCAGGGTCTGCCCCTCGCGCACTGCCATGTCCGAGCCAAGCTGGTTCCAGTCGGCAAGCGCCTTGGCCGAAACGTTGTAGGTCCGCGCGATGGTGAACGCGGTCTCGCCCCGGGCGACGCGGTGGGTCAGCGGCTGGCCCGAGACTGGCTTCGACGCCACGGGGGACGCGGCGACAGGGGTTGGCCCGGCCTCATCAAGCGCGGTCGTCGCGATCGAGGTGATGTCGACCCCGCCGCCTGAAGGCAGCGTCGAGCCGCTGATCACCGCCGGTTGCGGTGCAGCGGTGACGCGCTTCGGCAAGAGCAGCATCTCGCCCTCGCGCAACGGATCGGTCGGGCGAAGCGCATTCGTGCGCGCCAGCTCTTCGGGGTTCATGCCAAGACGGCCCGCCATCGAGGCCACGCTTTCGCCGCGCCGCGCGGTGGCCATCTGGTAGTCGGGGTAGGAGATGATCCCGTTGCCATCCGGGGTCGGCGCCGCGGCGGTCGCCTGTCGTGCGGCCTCCGAAGTGTCGCCACGCCCGGAGCGCAGGTCCCAGTCCAGATTGCCGGTGTCCATGCAACCCGCCAGGGCCAAGGCGCTTGCGCCGAGCACAAGGGTGGCCCGCAGTCTGGTTCCGGTTCGTGTCATGGTGTCCCGCCTGATCATCCGCCCGTCCGGGTTGGCCCGGTTTTCTGGCACGGCATCCTACTCGGAGCCGATCCCTTCGACCAGTGGGACAAAGCGCACTGGGCGGAGTTCTTCGTAGTCAAAACCGTGTGAGGTTCGCGTGACCTTGATCAGCGCCTGCACTGCGTCGGACTGGCCGACCGGGACAACCATGATCCCACCGGGCTTCAGCTGTTCCAGCAGCGGCCCCGGCGGGTCCTCGGCGGCGGCGGTCACAAGGATGCGGTCGAAGGGCGCCTGATCCGGCAGGCCATGCGATCCATCCGCCGTGATCGTGGTGATGTTCACCAGATCAAGCTGACGGAAAAGCTCGCCAGCCTCTCGGGTCAGGCGGCGGTAGCGGTCCACCGTATAGACCCGCCGCGCCAGGTGCGACAGGATCGCGGCCTGATAGCCGGACCCCGTGCCGACCTCCAGCACCGTGTCGCGCGGGTTCACCTGCAAGGCCTGGGTCATCAACCCGACCACGGACGGCTGGCTGATCGTCTGGCCGCAGGCGATGGGCAGGGGCATGTCCTCATAGGCGCGGTCGGCGAAGGTGCCGCGCACGAACAGGCCACGGTCGATCTTCTCCATCGCGGTCAACACGCGGGTATCCGTGACACCACGCGAGCGGAGGGCAAACAGAAAGCGCATCTTGCGTTCGGCAAGCTGGTCGGAGGTCGGGTCGTCCTCCGGGCCCGTTGTCATGCGAGCCTGGCCTCAAGATCCGCCAGCAGGTCATGCGCGGTCAGGTCGGCGCGCATCGGCGTGATCGAGATGAAACCGTCAAGGTTCACCGCGGCATCGCTGCCGGGCAGGGTGGGCGTGTGCTGGTGCCCGCCCTTGATCCACAGGAACTTGCGCCCCGAGGGGGAATTGTGCGGCTCGACCGAAAAGGCGGTGTCGCGACGGAAGCCTTGCGGCGCGACCATCATGCCCCTGGTGGCAGAGGCGGGCAGCGGCGGGAAGTTGATGTTGTAGAAGACGCGGTAGTCGCTTTCCGTCCAGATGCCCTTGTCCAGAAGCGCACGCACGACGCCCGCGCCATGGACACGGGCACTTTCGAAAGGATCGGCAAGCCTGGCATTGTCCGGTCCGAAGAACTGCGACAGCGCGATGGCCGGAACACCTTGCAGGGCAGCCTCCATCGCGCCGCCGATGGTTCCGGAATACAGCACATTCTCGGCAGCATTGTTGCCCCGGTTGACGCCCGACAGGACGAGGTCGGGTTTTGCGCCGTCGAGGACATCGTAGATCGCCGCCAGAACACAGTCCGCCGGAGATCCCTCGGCGGCAAAGCGGCGCGGTCCCAGCTCGGCGATCATCATCGGGTGGGTATAGCTGATGCAGTGGCCGACGCCCGACTGCTCGAAGGCGGGCGCGACGGTCCAGACCTCGCCCTCGGGCCCCGCGATTTCCGTGGCGATTTCGGTCAGAACCTCCAGCCCCGGCGCGTTGATGCCGTCGTCATTGGTGATCAGAATGCGCATTGGGGGTTCCTTCGGGCTTGCCCCTGATTAGACGAGCGGCAGGGTGCCTTCAAGCGGGATGACAGGCAGAAGAGGCAGGCCGGATGTGTCCTCGGATGCCTTGCCATGGGGGACTTGGCAGATTTGTCCGTCGACAAATCTGCCCGCGCCAGCCCGGGGCAGTCGCGCAGTTTATCAAAGAACGGTCCGCTGCCCGACACCCCTTGCCCAACGCCTTGCGGCTTATGGGCAATGAAACCGATGGACCTTCCACGGGAAGGTCCATCAGACGGTTTCAAAGAGCAAACTCGTTGGCGTAGGCACTTCAGCTTGGTCCGATGCCGTGTTGTGGGCACGTCCACGCGCGTCTGCGCTCGCTCACTTCTTGGTTAAGCCCACGCAAATGCGAACGGCCAACCCCTTGAAAGGATTGGCCGTCAGCCACCTGTCCCGTGTGGACAGTCAAGCATCGCGCTGGGCGATCCAGTCGTGGTCGGGATCATTCTTGAAGCGCCATTTCCGGATCGGCCCGGCCATCACGTTCAGATAATACATCTCGTAGCCATAGGGTGCGCCGCAGGGATGGTGCCCCTTCGGGACCAGCACGACATCGTGGGACTTGACCGCCATCGTCTCGTCCAGTGCCCCGTCCTCGGTATAGACCCGCTGGATGCCGAAGCCCTGACCGGGGTTCAGGCGGTGATAGTAGGTTTCCTCCAGGTAGGTCATGTTCGGGAAGTCATCCTCGTCATGCCGGTGTGACGGGTAGGACGACCAATGCCCCGCCGGGGTGAAGACTTCCGTCACCAGAAGGCTGTCGGCCACGTCCAGCGCCTCCATCGCGATGTTGTTCACATGGCGGGTGTTGGTCCCCTTGCCGCGCGGAGTGAGGGTGATCCCCTCCGGTCCCAGCCTGCGGGCAGGGTAGTTGCCTTTGCCCGGGGCCTTGCAGATCCCGATAGTGCAGGCGGTGGTCGCGGTGGCCCGCCAGCTCTGCCGGTTCGGGACGTACAGGCAATGCGGCGGGGTCTTCTCGAAGACATCCATCCGCTCTCCCATCTCGCCCCAGTCCTGCCCGGCGGCCTGTACCTTCGCCTTGCCTTCGACGATCACCAGAATGACCTCGGTGTCGCCCGTCATCTCCTCGGCGACATCGCCGGGTTCCAGCCGGTAGAGCGTGAAGCCGACATAGCCCCAGCCCGCCGAGGCCGGGGTGATGTCATGCACCTTGCCGCGGGTGCCGGTCGGGTGGCGGAGGAGGTCGGGCATCGGGTTCCCCTTAAGGACGCGAATGGTCGATGGTCAGGCCAGCCTTGGCGCAGACCTGCAGGATGTGGTCGTAGCCCAGCTTGGAATATTCATAGGGCGGGGCCTTGGCCGGGTCCTGCTCGGCCTCGACCACGATCCAGCCGTGGTAATCCATCGCCTTCAACTTGTCCGTCACAGCCTGAAAGTCGATGCAGCCGTCGCCCGGCACGGTGAAGGCCCCGGCGATCACGGCATCGAGGAAGCTGCGGTTGTTCGCGCGGACATCCTTGACCACTTCGGGCCGGATGTCCTTGAAGTGGACGTGGTGGACCCGGTCAGCCCAGCGGTTCAGAACCCGCATCACGTCAGCCCCGCCGAACAACAGATGCCCGGTGTCGAACAGCAGCTTCACGTCCGGCGTGGAGCCTTCCATCAGCGCGTTCACGTCGTCTTCGGATTCAATGAACGAGCCCATGTGGTGATGGTAGGCCAGCGTCACGCCCTGATCCGCCATCCACTTCGCCAGTTCCGACAGCTTGGCACCATAGGCCCGCACGTCCGCCGCCGAGAACTTCGGGCGATCATTCACCGGCACCGCGATGTTGCCCTGCACGGTGTTGGAACATTCCGCATAGACGATGCAGGGGGCCTTCAGCGCCGCGAACTGCTCGACCTGCTGGCGCACCGCTTCAATTTCGGTCTTCACGTCGTTTATGAGAAGATTGCCGGAACACCAGCCACCACAAAGGAAAAGTCCGTTTGCGGTCAGGTAGCGCCCAAGGCCATCGGTGTCGGACGGCATCCGGCGCCCGCGTTCGACGCCGGTGTAGCCGATGTCGCGCGCCTCCTGCAGGGCCTGTTCCATCGTGTAGACGGCGGTCAGGTCCGGCAGGTCGTCGTTTTGCCAGGAAATAGGGGAAATCCCGATCTTCACGCTCATTCGTCTGTCCTCAATTCACCAGCCACTGGGCCTTGATGCCTGCTTCATAGCCCTTGCGGGCCTCGTTCACTTCTTTGCGGTCCGAGACCTCGGGCACCGCAACTTCCCACCAGCTGCCGCCAGCGCCCGTGCCGGGCATCGGGTCGGTGTCGATCACGATGACCGTGGGGATCGCCGCCGATTTCGACGCGGTCATCGCGGCCTCAAGCTCTGCGATGCTGCCCGCCTTCACGACATCCGCCCCCATGCTGCGCGCATGGGCGACAAAGTCGATGTCGGCGGGGTTCACGTGATAGGCATCCTGCAGAAGGTTGTTGAACGGCGCGCCGCCGGTCGCCTTCTGCAGCCGGTTGATGCAGCCAAAGCCCCGGTTGTCGGTCAGGACCACGGTGAAGGGGATGCCCATCATCACCGCTGTCGCAAGTTCACTGTTCGCCATCATGTAGCTGCCGTCGCCGATCATGCAGATCACATGGCGGTCGGGCTTGGCCATCTTGATGCCCATGGCGCCTGCGATTTCATAGCCCATGCAGGAAAAACCGTATTCCATGTGGTAGCCGCCCTGCGAGCCTTTCCACAACACATGCAGCACCCCGGGCATCGAGCCGGAAGCCGACATGATCAGCGCATCCTTGCCGGTGGTGCGCTGGACCGCGCCGACAACCTGCGCGTCCGAAGGAAGCTCGTTGCCCTTCGGCTCGGCAGTCACGGCGGCGGTGGTCTGGAACCAGCGGTCGCGGGCAGCAAAATCGGGGTCCTGGAACCGGTGGCCGCCAAGCGCGGCGCTGATCCTTTCCAGTGCGACCTTCGCATCCGCGACAAGCGGCTGCGCCGCGCGCTTGTGGGCGTCATGCCCATGGATGTTGATCGACAGAAGCTTGCGGCCCGGAGCGGAAAAAACCGTCCAGCTGCCGGTGGTGAAATCGGTGAACCGGGTGCCGACACCCAGCACCAGATCAGCCTTGGCCGCCAAGTCGTTGCCGCAGCCGGTGCCGGTGACGCCGGGGGCGCCAAAGTTCAAAGGCTCTTCCCAATCGACCGCGCCCTTGCCGGACTGGGTTTCGATCAGCGGGATGTTGTGGGTGCGGGCAAAGTCCAGAAGCGTCTGTTCCGCGCCCGAATACAGCACACCTCCCCCTGCCACGATCAGCGGGGTCTTTGCGGCGCGGAGCGCAGCAACGGCGGCTTCCAGCTCGCGCTGGTCGGGTTCGGGGCGGCGGACGTGCCATGTCCGGGGCTCGAAGAAATCGGCAGGATAATCGTAGGCTTCAGCTTGCGTGTCCTGGCAGAAGGCAAGACAGACCGGGCCGCAGTTCGCCGGATCGGTCATCACCCGCAGCGCGCGGGGCAGGGCGGTCAGGATGTGCTCGGGCCGGCTGATCCGGTCGAAGTAGCGCACCACGGGGCGGAAGCAGTCGTTGGCCGAAACGGAGGCGTCGTCAAAATCCTCGATCTGCTGCAAGACCGGGTCGGGCGCGCGGCTGGCGAAGACATCGCCCGGGATGAACAGAACCGGCAGGCGGTTCACATGCGCCACGGCGGCGGCAGTGACCATGTTGGTGGCACCCGGCCCAATGGAGGAGGTGACTGCCATCGCCTTCCTGCGGCCCTGCGCCTTGGCATAGGCGACCGCAACATGGGCCATGGTCTGTTCATTGTGGCCGCGCCAGGTGGGCAGGGCATCGCGGTGGGCGTGCAGCGCCTCCCCCAGGCCCGCGACGTTGCCGTGGCCGAAGATCGCCCAGACGCCTTCGATGAACCGGCTGCCATCTTCGGCGTGCTGGACGGACAACCAGCGCACCATGGCCTGGGCAGCGGTAAGGCGGATCGTGGTCATTTCTTTCCTCCCTCGCGGCTTGCGTCCCAGATGGCGCAAAGGCGCGTGTAACGTTCGGTCATCATGGCGACAGCGGCATCGTCGGCGAATTCGCCTTTCAGCCAGCCGCGGGCTGCGTCACCAAAGATCGTGCGGCCGATGGCAAAGCCTTTCACCAAGGGCTGTCCGGCTGCAAGCTGCAAGGAGGCCGCAAGCTCGGCCTCGGAGGCGTCAAGCCCAAGGACCACCACGCCGCGCACATGGCTGTCGTTCCGGGTGATCGCCGCACAGGCGTTTTCCCAGGCGGCCGGTGTGGTGAAAGGTTCCAGCTTCCACCAGTCCGGGTAGACGCCAAGGTCATAGAACCGCTGGATGATCTGCGCGCTGGTCTGGTCATCAGTGGGGCCGACCTTGGACGGGATGATCTCCAGCAGCATCTCAAGCCGGTTGCGGCGGCAGGCGTGGAACAGGCGGCGGACGGTGTCTTCCTGCGCGGCCTTGGTCGCGGCATCGTCGTCGGGGTGATAGAAGCACAGGACCTTGACCACATGCTCCAGCGGCCATTCCTGAAGACCACCGAAATCGGGGCCAAGTTCCGGTTCCAGCGTCAGCGGGCGCGAGCCGGGCCATTCCACAGGCCGCCCGATCCAGAGGCCGGTGCCAGCGGCCTGAAACAGCGCGTCGCGGCCAAGGCGGCTGTCGCAGAGGACGCCATAGCCCGGTTTCCCGTCCGCCACCTCAAGCGCGGCCTTCAGGCACAGCTCCTTGAACGCGCCGATCTTCGCGGGGGTAGCACCCTCCATCTGCTCCATCTGCATCCGGTGGTCGAAGGCGAAGACGCGCATCGTCGACCAGTCCTTGTGCCGGTTGGTCGCCCAATGGACCTGCTCAAGTGCTGCATCCTTGCGCAGCGCCTTTTCCACCACGCCGCGTTTCAGGAAGAACTGCAGCTCCTCCCAGGACGGGTAGGCCGGGGTGCAGCCGTGGCGGCTGACCGCGAAAGCGCCGCAGGCGTTGGCGTATTTCAGCGCCACGGGCCAGGCCTCGCCGTCCAGCCAGCCCTTGATCAGGCCGGACATGAAGCCATCGCCCGCGCCGAGGACGTTGAACACCTCGATCGGAAAGCCGGGGCCGCTTTCGCCGTCGTCCAGGCTGTCGGGAACCGCGCCGGTGAAGGCGACGGCGCCCATCGGACCGCGCTTGCAGACGAGAGTGGCCTTGCTCACCGCCCGCACCGCGCGCAGGGCGGCGATGGTGTCGGTCGTCCCGCCGGCGATGTGGAACTCTTCCTCGGTGCCGACGATCAGGTCGAAATAGTGCAGCGTCGATTGCAGTTTGGCGGTGACTTGGGCCGATTCAATGAACCGGCTTTCCCCGTCGCCGTGCCCCGCCAGCCCCCAGAGGTTGGGGCGGTAATCGATGTCCAGCGCCGTCTGCAGCCCGTGCTTGCGGGCCAGCGTCAGGGCCTTCAACACGGCGGCCTCGGTCTTCGCGTTGGAGAGGTGGGTGCCGGTAGCGACGACCGACCGCGCTTCGGCGATGAAGCTTTCGTCGATGTCATCCTCGCACAAGGCCATGTCGGCGCAGTTCTCCCGGTAGAAGATCAGCGGAAACTGCTTGTCGTCGCGGATGCCCAGCAGGACCAGCGCGGTCAGGCGTTCGGGGTCGGTCTTCACGCCGCGGACGTCGACGCCCTCCTTGGCCAGTTCCTCGCGGATGAAGCGGCCCATGTGTTCGTCGCCAACCCGCGTGATCAGTGCCGACTTCAGCCCCAGCCGGGCTGTGCCGGCGGCCATGTTGGTGGGGGATCCGCCGATGTATTTCTGGAACGACCCCATGTCCTCCAGCCGTCCGCCAACCTGCGCGCCGTAAAGATCGACCGACGAGCGGCCTATGGTGATGACATCAAGGGTCTTGGGGGCTGACATGGGCAGTGCTCCGACGGGCCAGAACGACTCGGTTCTCTGTTTGGAACGTTTATTCCATTTTCTCGAGTCGGGGAAGTCCTAAGTTTCGCGCCGGGCCGCGACGGCAACAGCCAGCGCCAGCGCAAGCGCGATGGCGGCGGACAGTGAGCGGAAGGCGCCGAAGTCGATCTCAGTCACCGTCAAGATCGTGTCGGCAACGCTGGAAAGGCTGCTGGCAGGTGGATCGGTCAGCGCCACGACAGCAAGTCCCCTGTCGCGGGCATGGGCCGCCAGCGACAGGGTTTCCTCGGAATAGGGCGCAAAGGTTATCGCCAGAAGCGCGTCGCCTGGCTGCAGGCTGGACCGATTTCCAAGCCCGGCAACCCCATCATGAAGCACGGTCGCGACACCCAGCTTGTCAAAGACATAGGCCAGATAGCTTGCCACCGGAAAGGATCGCCTGAACCCGGCAAGGTGAATGATCCGGGCCTGAGC
>Ga0075154_10001689_pt1 | contig 15339 bp, 7 predicted proteins | sample JI71714BDNA_FD_70965 | JGI IMG/M metagenome (GOLD analysis project Ga0075154, IMG submission 70965) | Wastewater effluent complex algal communities from Wisconsin, to seasonally profile nutrient transformation and Carbon sequestration -... | ecosystem: Engineered > WWTP > Effluent > Algae... | reverse complement strand
TCGGATGATCGGGATGTTTCGGCAAAAATACCCGGATGTGGCGGTACAACTTCACGTTCACTCGACTCGTCGTACTGCTTGGAGTGTGGCTAACGGACAAATCGATTTGGCGATTGTGGGTGGAGAAATTCCGACGGAACTTCTGGAAGCTTTGGATGTTGTTCCTTATGCTGAGGACGAACTGGCTCTGATTCTCCCTCCATCTCACCCGATGGTACAACAAGAAACAATCCAAAAGGAAGACCTTTACAAATTGCAGTTTATTTCCCTGGATTCCCAGTCTACTATCCGCAAAGTTATCGATCAGGTGCTCACTCGCAGCGGCATTGATACTCGTCGCCTGAAAATTGAGATGGAACTAAATTCCATTGAGGCGATTAAAAATGCGGTGCAGTCGGGGTTGGGTGCTGCATTTGTGTCGGTTTCGGCGATCGAAAAGGAGTTGCTGATGGGTGTTTTGCACAAATCTCAAATGGAGGAAGTGGTGGTGACTCGAGTTTTGTCGCTGATTTGCAACCCCAACCGCTACCGTTCTAAAGCTGCTGAGGCTTTCAGTAATGAAATTTTGCCTTCCTTTGCTACTTATTCTGGTATCAAGGAGAGAAAAGAATCTCCCGGCTTTGAGTTCGATCCTAGAGAGATTCTATCTCCCAACTCGGCGGGTAGTTAATCTGTGGACTGGGGCGCGATGGGTGGCGGGTAGACATCTCAAGTGTTTGTTAATTTGGGAGGGACACAGGGGTACAAAGGGAGAGGGGGATAGAATTTTACTTTTTTTCCCCAAGGATTTAAGTATACAATTTAAAGGCGCGACTGTTGATTAGACTTCTTTAAAAAAGTAAGTCTTGAACAGGCTTTCTGGTCTGTTGCACAATAAATATGGTCGATGTCTATTAGATTGTTGTGTCTATCCCGGTCTGAGTTGGTACTGAGAATGCTTCTCCTCAACATGAGGTTGAATAGCTAAGGGTCGATTCTTCAATTCTTTTGTCTCAAATCTAAAATTGATAATGGAAGTTTACTGCACGCGCCCAGGATGTCCGCGCCCTCAAAACTATTTTCCCGATCTCGATGACAGTTCGCTGCTGAAAACTGTGCAGCAAAGGTATTGCAAAACCTGTGGAATGCCCCTGATTCTGAGCGGCCGCTATTTGCCGGTGAGGCTTTTGGGTCAAGGCGGTTTTGGGGCTGCTTTTCTGGCTCGCGATCGCTATACTCCGGCGATGCGGCAGTGCGTTGCTAAACTGTTGCAACCGTCGGTGAGTCTGACTCCGGCACAACTAACAATCGCTCAAAATCTGTTTGAACGGGAAGCGGCGGTTTTGGAAGAACTGGGCAACGAACACCCGCAAATTCCGAGTCTGCTGGCTTTTTTTGAGTTGACTGTTCCCAGTTTGCAGGCGGGGAAAACCGATCAGTTTTTCTATCTGGTTCAAGAATTTATTGATGGTGAAAATTTGGAGCAGGAACTGGCTGTAAAAGGCAAGTTTTCGGAATCGGAAACGGTGGAAGTATTGCGGGAAATTTTGAAGGTTCTCGATTTTGTTCACTCTCGCGGTTCGATTCACCGGGATATTAAACCTGCTAATATTATGCGGGGGAAAAATGGTCGGCTTTATCTATTAGATTTTGGGGCGGTTAAACAGGTAACGCAAAGTGCTGGAAGTGCTAAAGCTTCTACTGGGATTTATTCTTTGGGTTATGCTCCCCCAGAACAAATGAATGGCCAAGAGGTTTATCCGGCAACGGATTTGTATGCTTTGGGTGTGACTTGCATTACTTTGCTGAGTGGTTTGCAGCCGACGGAGTTGTTTGATAGTTACAGAAATGAGTGGAATTGGCATTCGCGGGTGCTGATTAACTCGCGTTTGGCTCAAGTTCTCGATCGAATGTTGTTATCAGCTCCCAGCCAGCGTTTTCAATCTGTGGCCCAGGTGGAAGCTGCTCTCAAGTCTGGGCCTCAACCACCTTCTCAACAGTCTACAGTCGTGGTGGCACCGCCTCCGATAGGGACTCCGCAGCCCCCTGGGATCGCACCGCAGCCGCTGCCTCCGACGGTAATTCCTGGGACTCCTCCGGGAGGCTTGCAACCTTCGCCGAGAGGGTCTTTTTCGATCTGGGAGGTGTTGTCGGGGGCGGCGTTTACGGGTTTTGAGGGAGGGTTGCTGGCGATCGCCCTGACGAGTTTGCTGCCCTCTCCTGGGCTGAGTATGGGATTGTTGGGGATGATTCTGGGGGGGCTGATTTATGGTCAATATCGCCGAACGCTGGAAGTAACTGAGATGTTGACTATTGGCGCTGGTACTCTGGCTTTGTTGGTGTTTTTCCCGGCTTTGCGATCGGCTGCAACTGTGATTTATCCTGGTGCTACTATCATGGGCGTGTTGTTTGTGGGGTGGTTGGGGGCTTTAGGTGCGATCGCTGCAACTGCTATATTTCGTTTGATTTATAAGTTTCTTTCTCATCTTTTTTAATCAAGCTAAATCTATGTCAAATCAGAATTTAGTAGGCGGTGTAATATCGTTTCCGATTGTATCGGAATGATTTAACCGCGAAGGCGCTAAGGACGCGAAGTTCGAGAAGAGAGAGTTTAATACAGGACGATGAAGAGAGGATTTTATATAACTGTTTCAATGCCCGAATGATCTATTAGGCTCAAATCAGCTAGCGCAGGACCCAATACTCCTAATCTCATCAGTCAAAAAGCACTTGGCGGTTGTGACTTTTTTCCTAGTCTCCAGCCCCAAATTCAGTCAAATTTACTCTAGCGCGATCGGTGGCGGATGCGCTAAGTGGCTACAGATAACTCTAAAAATCAGAGCTTTGACATGAAATCCAGACTGGGAAATTCCTGTATGTTTTGGGAATTGGTTAAATCCAATTTCCCTAAATCAAATTTTTCCTGTTTTCGATTTAACCAAATTGCTTTTAAGCCAGCATTTATAGCCCCGCAATAATCTGCTTTGAAACTATCGCCTATATGCACGACATTTGCAGCAATGCTGTTGTGTTTTTGCAAAGCGGTAGTGAAAATTTTTGAGTCGGGTTTGGCTGCACCAACTTCGGTGGAAATGGTGACTGATGTGAAATATTCTGCTAAATTTAGTGCTTTTAATACCCCATAAAGTCGCGAATCAAAATTCGAGACTACTGCTAATTCTATTCCTTGTTGCTGCCACCTGTTTAATGCGGGTAACACATCGGGATAGACAAACCAAGGTTCGGCGGTGGCAAAATGAGCGTAGAGTTCGGCAAAGAAATGGGGAAAATCGGAGAATTGGTGATAAACGCCTGCAATTTGAAATGCTTTGCTGGAAACTGATTGCCACCATTCAAATTCTAGTTGGGGAATTTGGGAGGCTTTTTTGCCGGGAAATGTCATGGGAGTTGAGTCGGCAAAACTTTTGGAAAATGCTATATTTAACTCTTCGCTGTTAACGGTTACTCCAAAATTATTGGCTAATTTTTGGTAAACTTGACCGACGTTGCCACGAACGTCAAATAGTGTGCCTGCGGCATCTAAAAAAATTACTTTGGTCATTTGTTATTGGTTTTTGGTTATTGGTTATTTGTTGTTGGTTATTGGTTTTTGGTTGTTTGATAATTCGGCGGTTGAAACCGCTACTATACAAACAAAGTCCGCCTGGGCGGACTAATGAATACAGTTACATTGTCAAAAATTAACAATTAACCCTTAACCATTAATTTTTTAACAAATCTTGAATTGGTCTGCTAATCCAATTGAAACCAACTTTCACTTGATGGTCAAAGGTTGGCATCCGATAGAGATAGGCTAAGCGGCGAGCAATGTGGGCTAGTTGTCCGTCTAGTTGAATTCCTAAACCTGCTAGGGTGGCGTTGTCTATTCCTAATGTCATCATTTCTCCTAGTGGCTGATACCGGAAAGGAAGTAAAGGCCGACCGGTGAGGGAAGCCCAGATGTTCCAGGCTGTGTAGTCAGCTTGCTGGAAGGCTACTTGGGCTGTAGTGGGAAGTTTTTGGCCGCTGGCGTCGTGACATTCGGCTATATCTCCTAGGGCAAATATGTCTGGACGATCGACTATTTGCAATGTGGGGGTAGTGATTAGTTGACCGCGTTGGTTTTGTTTGAGAGGGAGCGATCGCACTGCTTGACTAACTTGAGTTCCTACTGTCCACAATACTATGTCTACCGGCAGAATATCTAATTGTCCTTTGTACATTAAGGAAATTGTGTCCGATCCGATCGAGTCTACGCTGGTTTCTAAGTCGATCCAAACTTGTCGTTTTTCTAAGGCTTTTCTGGCTGCGTCTCGGTTGAACTCCGGCGATGTCCGCAACATCATGTCGCTTTGTTCGACTAAGCGCACGCGACCTTTTTCTCCGAGTCGATCGGCTAGTTTGCAAGCCAATTCTACTCCAGAATAACCGGCACCGACGATCGCCACCCGAATTTTGTCGGTATTTTTGGCTTCTAAAAATCGCAGTCTTTCTTCTAGTCGGTAAGCGTCCTTGAGTGTGCGAAATGAATAAGCATATTCAACGGCACCATTGACCATATCTAGAGGGGTTTCGCCTCCTAAAGCTAACACGAGGCGATCGCACGCAAATTCTGGACCGTCGTGTAATTGGACTCGTTTTGTTTCTATGTCGATGCCACAGACAGTGCCTTGACAAAAGCGCACGCCTGTGTTTTCTAATAGTTCGGTAAAGGGTGGGGCAATTTCCCAAGTTTGTAGTTCGTTGGTTAGGAGTTCGTACAGCAGGGGCACGAATAGGAATCGATCGCGGCGATCGACTAGGACTATTTCGGGTTTTTCGGCTTTGGGGAAGGGTAACTGACTTAAACGCAGGGCCGTGTAGAGTCCGCCGAAGCCTCCGCCAAGAATGCAAATCCGGGGTTGTTGTTGAGTCATGGTGTTTTGAGGGGCGATCGATTCTGGGCAACTTATTTATTGTAACGAGATGGGGAGTGGGAGAGGGGGGAGTAGAAAAGAGGGAGAGTGGAAGAGAGGAGATAATTTTGATTATTGCTGCTTCCCCCTCCCGATAGAGGTAATTAAACCCCATACAAGTTATGAATTTTCACAGAAGCAAAAAATCAGGAAGACTGAGGCTAAAGTTAGGTCGATCGCTGTTTTTGTCTCGATCCCCACCCTGTCTTCCCGCTGCTACCAGTCTCAGACGATCGATCCGGTGCCAAAACCTCTGTTTATCCCAAACCCTAGCCTCCACTGTATTTCCGACTCTATACATTTCCCTATTAGCGGCTATCAAATTTTCTGAATGTTTAAACAACAAATTTTATACTATATTAATTAATAAGGAATTATTGTCTTAATCAAATTCACTTTTTATGGGCCATCTACTTTAATATTTCAACCCGCACTCACCAGTGTAAAAAACTATGCAAATTTACTCAAATTCATCTAAATTTACGGATGGCGCAACCCCTAGTGAAGCAGATTCATTTTTGTTAAACAGTGAAGAAACATATAAAACTTTAGTAGCTAATATTCCTGGTGCTATCTACCGTTGTATCTGGGACTTGAGCGACCCCACGGCTGGTAAACGGAGGATGGCTTTTTTGAGCGAGGCGATTCAAGAAATATCAGGCTATCCCGCCTCGGATTTTGTTAACGATCGCGTCCGTGATTTTGCTAGCATTATTCATCCTCAAGACCGCAAAAATGTGGAAGCTTTGCTGCTGCAAAGTGTGGTATCTAAAACTCCGTATATCCTGGAATACCGGATTGTCAGACATGACGGCGGTATTAGCTGGGTTTATGAAAAAGGCAAACCTGTTTATTGCCAAGTAAAAGATGCGAACTTGGTATCTAATTCCCAGGAAATACCAAGGGAATTAGATTTAAAAACAGAAATAGAAAATGGTAAAATTGCCGAGTTCAAAGCACCAGAAAAATTTCGGGATTCCTTAGTCTCCTACCCTTCCCAAATCGCTAATTCGCAGTTGGGACTGTTTTGTTTCGACGGGGTAATTTTGGATATTACCGATCGCAGACAGACAGAAGAAATACTCAGGGAGAGGGAGAGTTATTACCGCTGCATTGTGGAGACTGCTTCCGAGGGCGTTTGGATGTTCGACTCAGAAAGCAAAACGACTTTTGCTAATTCTCGGATGGCAGAAATGCTAGGGTATACAGTGGAGGAAATGCAGGGGCGATCGCTCTTTGAATTTATTGACGACAATACTAAGGAAATTGCCAATATTTACGTGCAGCGACGACGCCAAGGTATCCGGGAACGCCACGATTTTCAGTTTACTCGCAAAGATGGCTCTCACTTGTGGGCGATCGTCTCTGCGACACCGATGTTTGATGTCAACGGCGAATTTTCTGGGGTTTTGCGGATGATTACTGATATTAGCGATCGCAAACAAGCCGAAGCGGAATTGCGGCAAACCCTCCAAGAACTAGAATTTGAAAAATTTGCCTTGGATCAATCTGCGATCGTCTCTAATACCGACGAGTTCGGCGCTATTACTTATGTCAACGACCAATTTTGCGAACTCTTTAAATACCATCGAGAAGAACTGATTGGCAAAACTCACCGACTGGTCAATTCTAGCTATCACTCTGCCGATTTTTTCAAGCAGCTTTGGTCAACAATTCGTCAGGGCCATGTTTGGCGGGGAGAGATGAAAAATACAGCTAAAGATGGCACATATTTTTGGTTAGATACTACCATTGTACCTTGCTTAAACGCCCAAGGGAAACCCCATCAATATGTAGCAATCCGCAAAAATATTACAGGTAGAAAAAAAGCCGAAGAAGCAGTACGACTTTCCGAAAGTGAATTGAGGACTAAAAATCAAGAATTAGCAAAGGCTTTGCGGGATGTGCAGCAAACTCAAAGCCTGATGGTACAAAATGAAAAAATGGTCAGCTTGGGGCAATTGGTAGCTGGAGTAGCTCACGAAATTAACAATCCAGTCAGCTTTATTTACGGCAATGTCATGCACGCTGACGATTACTTTCAAGACTTGTTGAAAATGCTGCTACTTTATCAGGCAGAATACCCGGAACCCACCGAAGCAATTCGAGAAGAGATAGATGATATCGATTTAAATTTTCTGCTTCAAGATTTGCCAAAGCTCTTAAATTCCATGAAAATGGGTTCTGAGCGAATTCGCCAAATTGTGCTCTCGCTGAAAAATTTTTCACGGTTGGATGAAGCAGGACAAAAGCACGTAGATATTCATGAAGGCATTGATAGCAGTTTGTTGATTTTGCAGCATAGGCTGAAAGAAACGCCGGGACATCCTAAAATTTCCTTAGTCAAAGAATACGGTGATTTGCCTTGCGTACAGTGTTATGCGGGGCAATTGAATCAGGTATTTATGAATATTATTGGCAATGCCATTGATGCTTTGGAAGAAGCTATGGAAACTGGGCAGTGGGCTGAGGATGTGAATTCGTTTATTCCTTCTTGTCCTTCACCAACGCTGCGGATTTGTACGGAAGTAAAGTATGAACCGGATGTGTTGACGGAGACCAACAATGTTGTTTATGATGCTTCAAGACGCAATCCCACTCATATTGTAATTCGGATTGCTGACAACGGCCCAGGAATTCCAGCAGAAGTTCACCAAAGGCTGTTCGATCCTTTTTTCACCACAAAAGCACCGGGAAAAGGGACTGGTTTGGGGCTGTCGATTAGTTATCAAATTGTGGTGGAAAAGCACGGCGGACAGTTGCATTGCTATTCAGCGCCCGGTCAAGGAACCGAATTTGCGATCGAAATTCCTATAGTTAGTAGTCATTAGTCAGTTAACCAATTCCCAATTCCCCATTACCCCTTACCAATTTCTATGAAATATCATGTAATTTACGACGGCAATTGCAATCTCTGCGTCACCTTAGTGCAGCTACTGGAAAACTTAGATCGAGGTCAGAGATTTGAGTATATTCCTATGCAAGATTTACAGGAATTAGAGCATTTTGGCATAACTTCTGCTGACTGCGAAATGGGGATGATTTTGATAGATAGTGACACACCGCAACGGCGTTGGCAAGGTAGCGATGCGGCGGAGGAAATCGGGCGAATATTACCCGCAGGTGAGGTATTTGTGGCTGCTTACCGTGCTATTCCGGGGATGAAGTGGATGGGCGATCGCGTTTACGAACAAGTGCGGGACAATCGTTATACTTTATTTGGCAAGCGTTCTACCACTTACAACTCAGTTTATGCTATTGGCTGTCGGGCGATCGACAATTGCGATAATAGCAAGGACTAAAATCCTTGCTACTAACCTGTTCGTAGTTAGGACTTTAGTCCTCAAATACCAGGTTTGTAGTCAGGAATTTAGTCCTCAAAAAGATGGATTAAACAGATTAAATATCTCCTGGCAAAAATGTTTGAGTTTTTGTGCCGACTCCGCAGCAGGTTCAGTTTGGCCAAGAAAACTCCAATTTTCCACAGTAGAAAAACGCCACTGCTGGCCAGTATGATCGTAGCCGGCTGCTTCAACTCCGATCGCCCTTCTCGATCCTTCTACCGGATCTTGGTAAAATCGGATTTGAATCAGGATGCTGCGGCTTTGTAACAAGCGGCTTCTACCTGGAAAATGAAAACCAATGTCAATGGAATCGGGATCGACAAGTTCTCTAGTATCTGCGTCATTCATCCAAGGTTTCAAATCGACTTTCACATCCGGGAATTCCGATTTGAATAAATTAACAACCGCAGCAATTTTGCTCGTAAGTTCAATATTTTTAGCTTGTTCGGCAGCGTTCACTGGCAAAACTCCTATCAAATACACTTATGACATTTAGCTAACAATGTAACTGCATACTGCCGAATCTAGACTGTAAACAGCGGACTTTTTCTCAGATAATTAGACATTGACAAATTTTAAAATTTATGTTGTGTCGTTTTTAGCCTAGTCTTGATCCCCCTAAATCCCCCTTAAAAACGGGGAAGAAAGAGAATGCTCTTGTCCCCCCCTTATTAAGGGGGGTTAGGGGGGATCTCCGGGTTTCAAAATACGCCGAGTCCCTCCTTAAAAACGGGGAAGAAAGAGAATGCTCTTGCCCCCCCCCTTATTAAGGGGGGTTAGGGGGGATCTCCGGGTTTCAAAATACGCCATAGTAGCTTAATCCAGCGGTAGGGCGATCGCAAATTCTGTCCCTGTTCCCACTACCGAATCACAAGTCAGTTTGCCACCGTGGGTTTCTTCCACAATTTGACGACTGATAGATAAACCCAACCCTGTCCCTTTTCCAACACCTTTCGTAGTGAATAAATGGTCAAAAATCCGCGCTACAACTTCTTCAGAAATTCCCCTGCCATTATCTCCAATCTTAATGACAACTATTTGATGCTCGTCATCAATTTCAGTTTGGATAGTAATGATATTAGGAGCGAGTTCAATTTCCTCAAAACTCCGACCTTTATTTGCTTCTTCAAAACAGTCGATCGCGTTTGCCAGAATATTCATAAACACCTGATTCAACTGTCCCAAATAACACTTAACTTTTGGGAGATTTCCATACTCCTTAACCACTTGAATCAGGGGACGGTCGGGATTAGCTTTCAAGCGATGCTGTAAAATCATTAAAGTGCTATCAATCCCTTCATGGATATCTGCCAATACTTTTTGGTTGGTGTCGGCACGGGAGAAGGTGCGCAGAGACGTGCTAATATTGCGAATGCGATCGCACCCAACTTTCATTGACCCCAACATTTTCGGCAAATCTTGTATAAGATACTCTAAATCAATATTTTCAGCATCCTGTTCAATTTTTGAGCTAGGATCTGTCACTTCTTCCTGATATAACTTCAAATGGTTAATTAAATCAGCAACACTCCTATTAGCTTCGTTAATATTCCCCGCAATAAAACCAACCGGATTATTGATTTCGTGAGCGACACCAGCCACTAAATTACCCAAAGAAGACATTTTTTCACTTTGAATTAATTGCAGTTGTGCTTGTTGCAGTTCCGAGAAAGACTTTTCTAATAGTTGAGATTTTTCTTGCTCGCGAGCGTACAAACTAGCATTCTCAATCGCAATAGCAACTTGAGTAACTAAAACCTTTAAAACTTCTACCCTGTCGGTGGTAAAAGCTCCGGCTGTTAACTTATTTTCTAGATAAATAATTCCTTGGAGATGGGATTGATAAATAATTGGCAAACACAGGATTGATTTAATTTGAAATTCTCTAATATACACATCTGCATGAAAAAATTCAGCAACATTCCCATCCTCCAATACCAGAGGCTTTTGACTGCGAAAAACATAGTTAATCACAGAAATTGGCAAATCTTTACTGTTTTCCAAGGGTATAGATTGTAAAATAGTTGCCGTGCTATCTGTAGAATTACCTACTCCTTCAATGCAGAGTTCATCGTCTTTAAGTAACAACAGCACGACTTTTTGAGCCGCCGCATTTTCTAAAAGGATGTTAATTAATTTTGTCAACAATTTTTCGAGAACTATTTCACTGTTAATCGCTTGCGAAGACTTAATAAAAGTAGTCACGTCCAAGAAATCGCCTAAACCATTGCTGGTAGTGCTTCCAGTGGTAGTGCGCGTGACATCGAGGGTTTTGGTTGGGGCTTGGGTGGTGCGTGTTTGTGCTAACAAGAAAGGATGTGTTGATTCTAACTGTTTAAGTTTAGCTATAGCTCCCCAGCGGATATAGCCATAATAAGCTTTAGTTAGATATGCTTGAGCAATTATCTGTTTTCCTAGAGATTGATAAAATTCTCCGGCTAATTCATAAGCTAAGGCTTCATCTTGAAGATAACCGTTTTTGGCGGCACCAGCAATTGCGCGATCGTACAATTCCATTGCTTCGGAATTTTGCCCCAGCACTCGCGCTTTTTCCGCTGCTACCAAGTCGTATTTGTGCTGGTAATTCATGGGAGCATTAACAGCCCATTTCTTCATTTTATTAAAGATTTCTACCACTTTTTTGAAATATTGCTTTTGCTCCTTTTTTTCAGCTTGGGGATACAAAGCCAGGAGACTCAAGGAGTAGTAGAATTTACTCACAGAAACTATATAAAATCCCGCTGCTACTTCTTCATATTTCTCAAATAACCGTGAATTTTCTACAGCTTCGGTGTAGTTTTTAAACATATAATTAAGCATAGCTTTGGCATTGTAAGCCAAACAGACTAACACAAAGCTTTTCCCTTCTATCAAAGCTGGTAGCAATTTGAATTCATTAAAAATCTCACCAACTAAATGACAGGTATCGGCAGTTTTACCACACAAATTGAGGGCGATCTCTTTCTCTATACTTATAGATAGCCAAGAGCTTTCTTGTTTAAGTTGCTGCATTAGTTTCACATACTTATCTGTCTCCTCTGCAACCACATCTAGAGGCTTTCCCATCCACAGTGTATAAGTACAATATAGATTAATAGAATAACCAGCATATTCCAATTCTCCTGCTTCCATGCCACTTTGAAAACCTTCCTTGAGATAGCATAATGCAGAGTTAAGTTCTACTTTCCAAGGTAGAATAAAAGCACCAAGACCTGTATAAACTTTACTTTTAATTGAACGAGATGAACATTTTTCTAATAGCTTAATTCCCAGTTGGCCGAATTGATAGGCCAAACTAAAGTCCCCTAGCTTGGACAAAACTGCGCCATAATAAACGTAAGCGACACTAGCATAAGGCGAATTTCCATATTTAATACACAGTTTGACCATCGTAAAGGTCAGCAGCGGTACCAGTAGGGGCTTGGCTGCAATAGCAGATCCGAGAATCACTGATAAAATCCGCATAGCTGCTTCTTTGTCAGGATCGGTCATTTCTGGTAAGGTTGCTAACTCGCTAATTGGCTTAGTTCCTAATCTCACTTTGCTCTCGATTAGTCCTAGCACAATATTCGGAACCTTGGGATTTTCAGGAAAATTAATGCCTAACAGTTTGAGCACTTCTAGTCCTGTATTTAGGGCTTCTATGAGTCTATTCTGAACATTATAAGACTGGAGTTGAAGTTCATAAACATTGACTTTTTCCAGGATAGTTTTGGCTTGAATTAACGTCAAATCAACTAACTTTTTTGATTCTTCATAATTACTGTTTAAATATTCTGATTCGGCTGTTGCTTCGTAAATTGCTAAAGTTAATTCATACAGATATTGCCAACAATCTGCTGGCAATAATTCCAGCCCCACCCGCAAGTACCTAACAGCAGATTCATAAGCAGCAGCGGCTTTCGCCTTACGCCCCGCAGTTAAATTTAGTTTTGCTAACTCAATTTTTTCTGCGGGCTGGCTAATCGTGTCAATGCCCACATTTAACTGATTGACAATATCAAAGATGTTTTCTTCGATCTTTTCTGGCGGAGTATTCTGTAACAGTAATTGACCGATTTTTAAATGGGTGGATTGCTTTTGCTGTTCGGGAATTAGGGAATAGGCGGCTTGCTGAACGCGATCGTGCAAAAATTTGTAACTAACCCGCGAAGTATCTAATTTAAGGTTAATTGATTCCGATTTGTCGAAAACTAAAGGAATGCGATAAGCATCGCTCAAGGGCAGAATTAACCCTGCTTGCAAAGCTGAATAAAGTTCATTTGCTGTAGAATTCGCTGACTTTTTACTGACCAGTGACAGTACATCTAGAGCAAATTTATCCCCTACACAGGCTGCTAATTTTAACATTTCTTGCGTAGTGACGGGCAGTTTTTTAAGGCGGCTGGCTACCAGTTCGACTACACTTTTATCGGTAATTCCAATGGCTTGAATTTCGTCTAGACTCCAATGCCATCCCCCTTGACATTCCCCAGTGGAGTTAAACTCAAATTTTAAAAGATTTTCTTGATAAAGTGCTTGAAGGAGTTGCGTCAAGAAAAAAGGATTACCGCCTGTTTTGTTGCAGATTAACTCAGCTAAATTATTGATTTTTTCCGTGCGGTTGTTAAGTGTGTCTGCCACTAATTCAGTCACATTTTCTAAATTGAGCGGTGCCAATACAATATTGTTGACAACGGTCCCAGTTTTTTCAATCTCTTCTACAGTTTGAATTAAAGGGTGAGTCGGACTAACTTCGTTATCTCGATAAGCACCGATTAGCAATAAAGATTGTTGATCGGGGTCAGTTATCAGTGTTTGCATTAACTTTAATGTTGCTGAATCTGCCCACTGCAAATCGTCTAAAAAGATGACTAGCGGGTGTTCTTTTTGGGCAAAAACGCGAATAAATTCTTTGAATACGCGATTAAAGCGATTTTGCGATTCTACAGGGCCCAGTTCTGGCACATTGGGCTGTTTCCCAACGATTAATTCAAGTTCTGGAATTACATCGGCAATTACTTTCCCATCTGTGCCTAAAGCTGTTAAAATTTTTGTGCGCCATGTTTCTATGGCGACCGCATTTTCTGTTAGCAACTGGCGCAGTAGGGAGTTAAATGCTTGAATTAACGAGGCGTAGGGAATGTTGCGTTTAAATTGGTCGAATTTGCCACTTATGAAGTAGCCTTTTGAGCGAGTTATTGGTTTGCTAACTTCGTTGACTACTGCTGATTTGCCGATGCCGGAATAGCCGGATACTAGCATTAGTTCGCTTTGGGAAGGGGCGGGATTTTCTGTATTTCGATTAGGTGGCAAAGATGCAGGTGAACCAGCTCCTACACGTTCAAATGCTGTTAATATTTGATTGACTTGGTTTTCTCTACCGTATAATTTTTGGGGTATTAATAACTGACTGAGAATATCTAAACGTCCAGGGCTAAAATCTGTGATTTCTCCTGTGGTTTCTAATTGATATAAACAGTTTTCTAAGTCGGCGAGTAATCCGGCTGCACTTTGATATCTGTGTTCGGCATTTTTGGACATCAATTTCATCACTATTTCTGAGATGGTTGGCGAAATTTCAGGAGTGATGTGATGGGGCGAGATTGCTTGTATGGCGATGTGGCTGTAAACTATTTCTAAGGGGTCTATGCTCTGAAATGGCAAACGACCTGTCAGCATTTCATACAAGGTAATTCCGAGGGAATAAAAGTCGGTGCGGTAGTCGAGGGTGCGGTTCATTCTCCCGGTTTGTTCGGGAGACATATAGGCTAATGTGCCTTCGACGGAGTTGGGATTGTTAAATTGCGGGTTTTCTTTGTTTAGTTTGGTGGCAATGCCAAAGTCGGTGAGTTTAACTTGTTGTGTTTGGGAGTTGATGATGATGTTGCTGGGTTTGATGTCTTTGTGAATAATCTGATTTTGGTGCAGGTATGCTAAGGCTTTAGTTATTTTGATGGCGATGTCTAAAAAGGATCGCAGACTCAAGGTTTCTCTTTCGAGCATTTTTCCGAGAGATTCGCCACCAAAGTCTTCCACAACGAGTCCTAATCGGTTGTCAAAGCTTTGGAGACTGATGGTTTTAACGATTTGTTCGTTATCTAAATTGTGGCGGATTTGATATTCGTGTTTGAGGCGAGTAATGGCTTCGAGTGTGGGATATTCGGCTTTGAGGATTTTGATAATTATTGAAGTCTGGTCAATAGGTGTGTTGGCGCGATAGATAATTGTTTCGACACCTTCATGGATATTAGAATTAATTTGGTATTTTGAAAGAATTTGCATAAGTTTATTTAAATTCATATAGGGTTATATTTTACTTAGAGTATCGCTAATTTTTTGAATATTTATGTGATATCGATCGCGTTTTTTTATGCCCTAAGTCACAAAGAATAGATAGCACTAACTTGTGTAGGGGCAATCCCACACCTGGTTGCCCCTAGATGAGAACCCCACGCACCATGCACGGCCCTTACCTTAATTGCTGTTTAAATTGGGGAGTTTCAATCTTGTACAACTGTAACTTCACTGACATGAACAATGGATTCGGGGTCTGGTAAAATACGGACGCGGGCAAATTTTAAACCGCTGACTCCTTGCAGGGATTCCACCATCCCTGTTTGAATTTTTGATTCTACCCAACCTTCGCGAGACAAGTAGCGCAAATATTGTTCGTACTCTTCCCACTCGTCTTCAGTTGAATAAACTATAGTTAACATTCCTGACTGGGTTATTCGTTCTTGGGCGTCTTTGTCAACGGCTTTTTCGATGCGCTTTTTGACAAGTTCGTAGCGGATGTCGCGGGTGCCTTTGACATCAAACATTTTTTCTGTATTTTCGTTGTGAAAAATGTCTATAGTGGTATTTTGTACTAAGACTAAATGTGCGAGTTCCATATTTATTTGCGAATCTGCTTCCAGGCGAAATACGGTGCGCCCGCAGTCGCAAATTGCTCGCAGTTGTTCGTACCGCAAACTGTGGAGATGAAACTGACTGAATCTGCTATCTATAGATTTGCCGACATACATCATGTGATCCATGCCGTCGGTGCATTCTATGTCGCAGTAGTGGGGAAGTATTTT
>Ga0075154_10001688_pt1 | contig 15343 bp, 18 predicted proteins | sample JI71714BDNA_FD_70965 | JGI IMG/M metagenome (GOLD analysis project Ga0075154, IMG submission 70965) | Wastewater effluent complex algal communities from Wisconsin, to seasonally profile nutrient transformation and Carbon sequestration -... | ecosystem: Engineered > WWTP > Effluent > Algae... | reverse complement strand
AAACCAAACCATTGCTCAAGGCAATCTGAATGATAGTATTCAAATTACCGGATTGACACCGGCCCAATATTACCTCTCCCTCTCAGATTCCGAAGGGTTTTTCAATATCAGCGACACCTTAGTTATTACGGGAAGTACGCCAGTATCGGCCAATCCAACAGCATCAATTTTAGTGGCAGCCCAAGGCGAAAACGTACAGTTTACGGCAAATGCTCAGTTTGCCGACCAATACCTCTGGCAATTTGGCGACGGAAGCAGCTCTACCCTGCAAAACCCCAATCACAGTTATATGGCAGAGGGAACTTATATTGTGAGTCTCAACGTATCAAATTCCGGTTGCTCGAGCGATTATTCGTTCAATATTCAAGTCAGCAATGCCAACATTTCAAGCACCCAAACAGACGGCTTGCTTGTGTGGTCGGATGCTGAAAATATAAACATGCAATTTGATGGTACATGGAACGGAAAGCTTGATATCAGTCTAATTGACCTTTCGGGGAAAATAGTATTGAAGCATCTATTGGAGGATGGCAAGGGATTGGTTTCAATACCTGTCGTTGATGTTGCTGGCGGTATTTATGTGCTCAAAATTCAAGGAGGAGATAAACAAATCGAAAGAAAAATTCACTTAGCGATAAAGTAAAGGGCTGAAAGCACAAACTTTTTTTAACTTTGCGGTTCTATAAACGGTCAGGAAACTAAACGTATGGCATTAGACAAAATCATTTCTATTTCCGGTCAGCCCGGATTGTATCAGGTAATATCACAAACCAAATACGGTTTGATTGCAGAGAATCTGGAAGACGGCAAACGTGTTCCCGTTTACTCTAATTTGAAGGTTGTATCGCTGGCCGAAATCAGTATTTACACGGCAGAGGAAGAAGTTCCACTAAACGATGTAATGCTCAAACTGATGGAAATTGAAGGTGGAAAGCCAGTCAGCATAAAATCAGATAACGACGCAAAAGACAAGTTTGAGCAGGTACTGCCTACTTACGATCGTGAGCGGGTTTATGTATCAGACATGAAAAAACTGCTCAAATGGTATAACGCACTTCTCAAGCGTGACTTAATCGTTAAAGACGAAGAAGAAACAGCAAGTGAAGAGCAACCAGAAGCCACTGCGGCGGAAGAAACTGCCGAGAAAAAAGCGCCTAAAAAAGCCGCAGCCAAAAAAGCCGCTACCGAGAAAAAATCGGCCGCCGCTCCTAAAACGGCTGCTCCCAAAGCTGCTTCCAAAAGTAAAGGCGCCGCTAAAGTTAGTGCACCACGTAAAGCTCAATAATTCAATTCACATTAATCAAAAAGCGGATGTGTGTTTTACCATATCCGCTTTTTTTATACCAAACAAAAATGAAAAAAATAACACTCCTGTTTATCCTGGGCATCTTTATGTCTGTTGCCGGTTACGCCCAGAAAGTTAAGTTTGACGTAAAAGATGATACGGTTTCCATTGAAAAGAAAGCCTATTGTATTTTACAGCGTATTAACAGAGGATTCGGATTATTTGATTACTCTTTTAAAGATTTACAAGGCACCGAAATTGCCTACGTTAGTGTACGTCAATATACCAATCCTGCTCATCCGGAAGCTAATAAAACAACAGGCGTTGTTTATTACTATGAGTATAACTTCCTGAGTTTAGGTTTGCAAGCCGAGGTGCAAAATCCGTTTCCACCGGCGATAAAAGGAATCGCAAAGCATATCGTAACCCATAACATGATTAAAGACGGTGCGGTTGATGAGGCTGCCATTAAGCGTTTTTGTCAGATTAACGGAACACGGTATACCGAAGACCAGAAGCGCATCGGTATCATGATTCACCGCTAAGCCTTATTTAAGCTTGGCAATAACGGTGCGGTTACCGGTTGATTTTTGTTCCAGGTTTACCATAATTTCAGCGTCGAGCGGTAGAAATAAATCTACACGTGAGCCAAATTTAATGAACCCAAATTCATCGCCCTGCCGATACAATTTATCCAGCTCGGTGTAATTTACAATACGCTTGGCCAAAGCCCCGGCAATCTGGCGCACCAGAATGCGGCGGCCGTCTGCACGTTCAAAAACAGTGGTGGTGCGTTCGTTTTCTTCGGATGATTTGGGATGCCAGGCCACCAAAAACTTACCTGGATGGTATTTATAAAAAATAGATTTTCCGTTTACGGGGGCAAAGTTGATATGCACATTGAGCGGGCTCATAAAAATAGAAACCTGCATCACCTCCTCTTTTAAAAATTCGGGCTCAAATACTTTTTCTATAACAACCACTTTGCCATCACAGGGTGCCAATACCAATTCATCCGATGCATTCTCAATGTGCCGGTTTGGCTTTCTGAAAAATTGCAGTATGATAAAAAAGAAAAAGAGTGAAATGGCAATCAGCAGATACATGATTACCGGATAATCGGCCAAAAAGTAAATGGCAAGTGCCGAAACGGAGCCGGCTAAAATTGTGGTGACGGCTAAAAGGGTGTATCCTTCTTTGTGAATTGTCATGCTTTAATAAGTAAAAAATATACCATAAGAAAAGGTGCACTGAGCAAAAGTGAATCAAAACGATCTAAAAAACCGCCATGTCCGGGCATAAAACTACCCGAATTTTTAACATGAAACGTGCGTTTGATGCGAGACTCCGATAAATCGCCGATTACGGCCAGTACAGAAGCGCCAAACCAAATAACGAACATATCTACCGGATTTTGGTCTGTAAATAACTGTGTAGCACCCAAAACTATGAGCAGGGAACCTACAAAACCGCCTACGGAACCTTCCCAAGTTTTACCGGGTGAAATGTTTTTAGCCAGCGGTGTTCTTCCAAAAAACTTGCCTGTTAAATAGGCAAATGAATCATTCGCCCAAACCAAAATCAAAAACAGTATGACCGGAAAAAAATTATAATTTCCTGTTCTATATTCAATGCCAACATATTGCAATGCCAAAAATGGGAATGCAGCATACACAATACCCAGAAACATGGTTCCCAAATCGGCAAATGGTTTCTTGGCTCCCGAGAAAGTAGCCGTAATGATGCTGAAAATCAACCATAAAAGCATGAACAGCATATACTTCATTTCTACAAAATGAAGCATGGCAAAACCATTAAATAAGTAGAGCGCCAAGCCGCCGGTTAAACCTAAAATATAAAAAGGACTGCCCTTAATTCCGTTCAAGGAATAAAATTCATGTAGGGCGCCCAGCATAAATAATCCGAAAGCAAAAAGGAAAGAAAACTCATTAAACCAAACACAAACCATTGTAAACAGCACGAAAACAGCACCTGAAGCCGCACGTTTACCCAAATTTCCAAATTTCGATGTAGCCAATTCTGATATTAATTTGGCGTAAATATATTATAAAATTTTCCCTGAACTTGCTGTATACACCATAATTGGGGCATTTTTTTGAGAAGGCAAAAAAATCCCGGTAAACATTTGCTTACCGGGATATATTAAAATTGCTTTCTATTATTCAATTCCAGAGTCTGTTTTGGGCGGCACTTCTGCCGATTGACCCGAAATTTCAGGCTTGATTTCATCTTTATTCTCTGTTACTTCGGGGGCTGTTTCTTCGGCTTTTACCTCCGTAAACGGTACATTTTCTACTTTAGGTGCCTGATATGCATCCGCATTGCGCTCCTCCTCGTAAGGACGCACACCGAATAAGGTTTCCAGGTCTTCGCGGTAAATTACTTCCTTTTCGATGAGTTTATCGGCCAGTTTAATTAACTGATCTTTATGCTCTTCAAGTAAGGCTTTAGCCCTGGCATAGGCAATATCACTTATTTTTTTCACTTCGGCATCAATGGTTACCGCTGTGCTTTCTGAATACGGTTTAGAAAAAGAATAATCAGACTGTCCGGAACTGTCGTAATAACTCAGGTTACCGATTTTATCATTCAAACCGTAAATGGTTACCATGGCATAGGCCTGTTTGGTCACTTTTTCAAGGTCACTGAGCGCGCCGGTTGATACTTTTCCAAAAATGATATCCTCAGCTGCACGCCCGCCTAATGTGGCCGTTAATTCGTCCATTAGCTGTTCTGTGGTCGTAATCTGGCGTTCTTCGGGCATGTACCAGGCAGCACCCAGCGATTGTCCGCGAGGCACGATGGTTACTTTAACCAAAGGACTGGCATGACGCAGAAACCAGCTCACCGTGGCATGTCCGGCTTCGTGATACGCAATTACCTTTTTCTCATTGAGTGACACGATTTTATTTTTCTTCTCCAAACCACCGATAATACGATCAATGGCATTGTTGAAGTCTTCGCGGTCAATTTCGGTTTTATTTGAACGGGCAGCAATCAAGGCAGCCTCATTACATACGTTGGCGATATCGGCACCGCTGAAACCGGGTGTTTGTTTAGCCAAGAACTCCAAATCGAGTGCCGGAGCTACTTTTAAGTTACGGGTATGCACTTTGAAAATGGCACGGCGTCCGTTAAGATCGGGTAAATCAACCATTATCTGACGGTCAAAACGGCCCGGACGGATCAGGGCTTTATCCAACACATCAACCCGGTTGGTGGCAGCAATGATGATTACGCCATTATTACTTTCAAAACCGTCCATTTCGGTGAGGAGCTGATTGAGTGTATTTTCACGCTCATCATTTGAACCTTGCACCAATGAACGACCACGGGCACGGCCAATAGCATCAATTTCATCAATGAATACGATACAAGGTGCTTTTTCTTTGGCCTGTTTGAAGAGGTCACGCACGCGGGATGCACCCACGCCCACAAACATCTCCACAAAATCAGACCCGGAAAGGGAGAAAAACGGCACTTTCGCCTCCCCTGCAACGGCTTTCGCCAAAAGGGTTTTACCGGTTCCCGGAGGGCCTACCAAAAGGGCTCCGCGCGGAATTTTACCTCCGAGTGTAGTATATTTCTTCGGATTTTTAAGGAAATCCACAATCTCATTCAATTCCACTTTGGCTTCATCCAAGCCGGCCACATCATTAAAGTTGATGGCTACTTGGGCATCTTTATCAAACAGTTTGGCTCTTGATTTTCCGATATTGAAAATTTGGGAACCGCCAGCCCCGCCACCCATACGGCGCATGATGAAAATCCATACACCGATCATCAGTGCGATTGGTAATAACCATCCAAGAATACCTTCGAGAATATTCGTCTGCTGCTCAGCATAATCAATTACCAAACGTTCGCTGGGATCTAAATTGGCCTGGGCTGCAATCAGTTTTTCTTCAAATTTATCGGCCGGGCCGGTGGTGATGGTATAATGCGGGCCCGGATTGGCTTCTTTGCTAATACCCTTTACACGTACTTTGGCAAATTTATCTTTGGGCAAGTCGCGCTCGCGGATGGTAATTTTGGCAAAGGTTTCATTTACCACCACTACTTTTTCAACCTCATTGGCCGAAACCATTTCCATGAACTCTTTCATTTCGAGCTCCTCACCGCTGCTGCGGAAGATTCCCGAAAACTGAAGTCCGATGAAGATAACGGCTATGATGGCATATATCCAATAAATAGAAAAGCTGAACTTGGGTTTGCCGGGCAATTTACCTCCGCCTGAAGGTTTCTTGTTTTCCTGACTTTGATTATTATCGCTCATAAATTTATATAATGTTGTATAACGTTTTTGTTTTGCAAGTGTTCACTATGCTTCCGCAATTGTTTCGGAAGGAGCATCCGCCCACAAATGTTCAATCCCGTAAAAATCGCGCACTTCGGGCAAAAAAACATGAATCACCAAGTCAGAGTAATCAATCAGAATCCACTCTTTATTATCGTAGCCTTCGGTATGCCAGGGCTTTTCGCCCGTAGCTTTACGTACTTCTTCAATAATGGAGTCGGCAAGTGCCTGAACCTGTGTGGTGGAATCACCGTTACAGATTAAAAAATATTTACACACAGCCGTGGGAATGCCTGATAAATCAAGCAGATTAATATCTTTTCCCTTTTTTTCACGAATTCCATGGATTGCAAATTCAACCAGTGGATCTTTTAATTTTATTTTCTTTGCCATTCAGTTTAGACGATTACCGCAAAAGTAACATTTAGTCGGTTTATAACGCTACATATCAATAATAATGCAAATTCCGGAAATAGGTGCCAAGCTCGTACGATTGCCAAGCTGTGATTCGACGAATGCAGAACTGTCAAGGACTTACGAGCATCCTGATACGATTAACGGAACTGTCGTTTTGACATACCAACAAACCGCCGGGCGCGGGCAACGGGGAAATACTTGGCTCAGCGAAGCAAATAAAGACCTCACATTCAGCTTTTTATTGAATAAACCTGACATAAGGGCGGAACATGCTTTTTTGCCGGTAGCGGCTACAGCCCTTGCCGTATGTGAATTTCTTACAAAATTGCTCCCCGAAAAGCAAATAGAAATTAAATGGCCCAATGACATCCTATGTGAAGGAAAGAAAATTTCGGGCATGTTGATTGAGCATACATTCAGTGGCAACGGAATTGCCAAGTCCATCATCGGAATTGGCATAAACCTGAACAGTACTGTATTTGGCCCAACCCGTTTCCCGGCTACTTCTGCCCTACTTGAGTCGCACACTGAAACCGGCATCGATGAAGCACTTTTCATGCTTCTGCCCTTTTTAAACGCTACGTTTAATGAACTGGGCACTTTTCCCACAGCCCTGCTAAACCATTACAACAGCAAGCTGTATGGCAAAAAACAGTACGTGCCGGTAAACCTTTGCGGACAGATCACCGAATTAAAACTAAAACAGGTTGACATGGGCGGCATTCCCCATTTTGAAAATAAAAACGGACAGGCCATAAGTGCAAGGCCGGATGAGGTTCAGTTTATGGCGCCAACTAACTTATAAACGACAGATTGGCCATAAAAAAAGCGGACTAAGTGGCCCGCTTTTCATTCAACTTTTCTATTGTTGGTCAAAACGTTTTTGAACCTTGTGCACCAGGTAATTGAAAAAGTTTTGGATGGGTTTTTCAACCATCATACGCATGAACGGGTTCACGTCGCCATTGAAAACCAATTTAGACTCGGTAACGGTTTCCGATACCGGTTTAAGCAGGATGCTCAAGGTAAAAGGAAACATAACCTCTCCGTAGGAAACAAAATCCAAACGGGTTTCGGGCGTTTTATCTTTATAGGCCAGGCCTATATTGGCCATTCCACTCAGTTTAAACGTACAATGTTCTTCGGTACTTTGCCAGTTTGTGGCAGAATCCGGCATCAGTTCCTTGTAGTTATTGAGGTTAGATAAATACGTAAACAGTTCCGTTTGGGAAGCTTTTACGGCAACATGGTCTGTTTCGAAAGTAAGCATGGTAAAATGTACGTTTAAATTTTACTTGGGTAGATATTTATTCCTGGCCCCAAACCTGTGGGGCTTGTCTCCAACTTTTAAGTACTTCGGTTTCCTCTTCGCGAACGTAATCCAGTTCCAGCCCTTTAATGATGACGTTTTCGTAGTTTGAAAGTGAGTAAAGTTCACATTTTTCCTCGGCAAAACGATCTGTTTTCACCTGAAAATCATAGTCAAATACGGCTACCATTTGTTTTACGATACAGCCGGCATCACGCAGTGCCTGCACTGCGGTAAGGCTGCTTCCGCCGGTACTTACCAAATCTTCAACCACCAACACCGTTTTTCCAACGGGTACATCACCTTCAATCAAATTGCCCAATCCGTGTCCTTTGGGAGCCGAACGCACGTAAATAAAAGGAAGACCGAGTTCCTGTGCAATTAATACGCCGTGTGCAATACCACCGGTAGCTACGCCGGCAATACAATCAGGCTGAAATTGTTTTTCTTCAATCAGTTTCACAAACTGTTGACGGATATAGGTTCTAACTTCGGGGTATGACAGTGTTTTGCGGTTATCGCAATAGATTGGCGATTTCCAGCCGGAGGCCCAAGTGAAGGGCTGTGCGGGTTTTAATTTTACCGCATTCTTTTTCAATAAAAATTCAGCTACTTTTAGGGCTGTTTCGTCATTATAAATCATAGGCGCAAATGTATAAAGTTTTCGTAAACGAGTCTCTGCTCATATTCTCTGACAGCCAAGTTCAGCAGCCTGGAGAAAAAATGCTGATGGCTCTGCCAGAGGATACCGAGCGCATTATCAGGAATCTGCTTTCGGGTGTTTTTTCTGCCACGGATTATTTCATCCCCATGTCAGATTTGGAAACCGAGGCATATCTTAACAAACATTTTGAAACCGTAACGGCTGCCGGCGGAATTGTAATGAACGATAAAGACGAAATTCTATGGATTTACCGCCGTAACAAATGGGATTTACCCAAAGGCAAGGCCGACAAAGGGGAAACCCCAGAGCAAACCGCCATTAGGGAAGTAAAAGAAGAGTGCGGTATTTCGCAACTCAGTATTGAACGTTTTTTGGGCAAAGCCTATCATATTTACCCCATAAGCAAAGGGAAGCGGGCCGTTTTTAAAACCACTTGGTTTTATTTGATGCGAACCGCCGATGAGCACTTCACCCCACAGGCCGAAGAGGAAATTACCGAGATACGGTTCTTCGCACCCGAAGATGAAACACCCTACCAAAATACCTTCCGGAGCTTAAAAAGCTTCATGAACGAGCACGAGGAGCAAAAAAAGTAACTGCCTATCAGGTACTTAAAAAAACTTCGCACAAAATATTATCGGAATAAAAAATTAGATATACTTTTGCCCTCGGAGAGATGGCAGAGTGGTCGATTGCGGCAGTCTTGAAAACTGTTGAACCGAGAGGTTCCGGGGGTTCGAATCCCTCTCTCTCCGCCAAAAAATTCAAAAGCAGCCAAATTTTATTTGGCTGCTTTTTTTCATTCAGTCCCGCCGGATTTCCCAAAAATCCGTAAGGGACTGAATGAAAAAAAGCGCGAGCGAAGCGAGTTGGATTTTGACATTTTTTGAAACGCACCCCACAAGGGATCACGAGCGAAGCGATTACTCCCAAACTTAAGATAAAAACACACAGATAATTGAAACGCATTCTTAGATGTCTAAAAATGTAATATACGATTATTTCACTTCAGGCGTATAAGATGGTACTTTCAATTCTTTACCTGATCGGTCAATCCAATACTTTTTTTGCCCTTTCCTTACAAAAGCCAATTTTCCGGTAACACATTTGTAATGCCATCCCAAAATTTCATCAAACTGAAAAGGGATAATTAATTTTCCGGTTTGGTCTATAAATCCCCATTTTTGATTCAGCTTCACAGCCGCTAAACCTTGAAAAAATTTCCAGGTTTCATCATAGGCAGGTGAAATCACTTCAATACCTTCAACAGTAATATACCCCCATTTACCCTCTCGTTTAACCGCCGCCATTCCTTCAGAAAAATCAAAAACATCAGTGTATACGGGTGTAACAATTGTATCGCCATTAGCATTCAAGAATCCAAGCTTATGATTAGAATGCCTATAACTTTGGGGAACTTGGGCCTCCGTATCTAAAACAAAAAATAACAAAATAAGAAAAATAGGAATCAGATACTTTAACTTCATGATTTATTAAGGCATTATAAAATTATTCAGGCTCACGCACCAGTTTTCCTTCCATGTTTAGCGTATAGCGTAATGATGAACCACCACCCTCGGTTTCAGCATTTATGTAGGCCACCAATCCTTCATTACTATTTTTCTGAAAAGAAATCATGTCAACCTCCGGACGCTCAGAACCTCGTTTGACCATATCTTTGGAAACAGATGCAAACCAAGCAGGAATTTGTGTCCACGGAATATCAGATACTTTAAAAAAAAGAAGATTTCGGTTATCCGGAAACTTCTCCGAAGTTTTTTCCCACATGGCCACCGACCCAATTTTAAATCGCCTATAAGAGCGTCCGGTTTTTACGGGCGTATGGGAATAATTCCAATTTTCTAACATGCCCTGGCCGGGAACTCTGCGCATGGAAACATTGATAAAATTACCGGTCAATGGGTTATAAAACAATGTAATAATCTGGTATTCGGCATCTTTACCAAATTCAGATTCAATGATTTCCTTTTGACCAACCGTAACTTCCTCCGACCTGTAAAACGGGCTTTCCAGGGGTGAACTACAAGAAGTTAATATGCCCACCGAAATAATAAAAACATTAAATTTAGAAAAAATATGTGCGAACATAAGTAGTAATTTATTGGTACAAAATATTATCAAAACAGACTAAATTTCAGTAGACAATAAGTTTAAATTAAGGCCTGATTATCCGACAAAACTGCATCCTTTGGATTACCCTTGAATATTGATCGGATAAAACATCCAAATTTCGTTCAAACGAACGGTCGCGCTTTTCTTTACTTTTAAGTTGGCGGTGAATGTCCTTTGCCGCCTTTAAAAAAGTCTTCACTTCACTTATGAAATGAGGTAACTCATTTTCATTCTGAAATTGTTCATTCAGTTTTTCCTCTGGAGTTGATGTACTATTTTTTTCAAATGCGAGATTGTCCGTTTCAATTTTATAGATTTTACTTTCAATGGATGCTAATTGCGCTTCAGTTGGGCTATTTTTAAAATCGGAAGCTAATGGCAAAAGTTCATCTAACAGTACTTCGCATTGCTGTGTAATATCCTGTATGTCTAACGCAAGCGTTTTACCCTGTTTTTTTAATTCGGTATTTATGCTTTCCGTTATTTCACGATTCTTCTTTTCGTATTCAGGTATAAAAAGACTTTCGGCCATTTCAAATTTAAGAAATGCATCCATAAGTTTTGAGTGCAGTTCTTTTCCTTTAGCCATGTTATCATCTTTATAATTTTCTTGATCGTAGTAATAATCAGTCTCATTAATTATTTCATAGAGTAATTGCCCTGCATGAATATAGTCTGCTGCAAACTTATCAATTGATAATACAGGTTCCTGGGGAATTTCTTTTTTTGCATCGTCCAAAATTCTATTATTGAGCGTATATAGACCCAATATATTTCTCTCATTCCCGGTTGGGCCAGATTCCATGTCACACCATTCAAGGTATCGGGCTTTGGATTGTTTTGCCCTTGGAGAAAAACTTTGAACCATTCGCCCGTATGCTTCCATTCGATCTGGGGTAAGCTCTGTTGCGGAGGTTCCTGCCACTACCAAATCCGGTACATCATCAAAGTTTTGTTTGTGCGGGCTGGGCAAGCCGTCACAAGCAGCAACCGTTAAAATTGCCAAACCCATAATTGTCCATTTCAACATGTTTACGTTTTTCATTTTAATAAAAATTAGAATTTATTAATCGTTTTTATGGCTGTCCAATCACCTGCCGCTGGTGCATCTTCACCTGCATCAATATCATAGCCGTATTCATTGAGCATCTTTGCAAAAAAGAATTCTGCTTCATGTGAGTCAAAATTTTTATTTAGACCATAGTAGATGCCCCTTAAAGGAATAGAAATGGTGCGGCCGTCAGAAAACGTAAAAAGAATGATGCCTGGCACTATTGAAGAATAGCCCATGGCTCTATTTAAGAGTTTACCCGCAATTAACCTTTCGGGATTTCCAGTATATTCAATATCTACATATTTTACGGTAGCCTCTACACAATCCTTTATGACAAAACCTTGGGTTTTGAAACCTGAGGTAATTTCAATCACCCCGCGCTCATCTACCCTGAGTGAACGGCTTAGATTCCCGGTGAACAATAATGGAATTATCTTACACAACAATATCATACAAAATCCCAAGCCAACAATTGTCCAATCCATAATCAATATTCCGGGAAGAAAAACGATAATTAAAAATATTTTAAAAAAATAATCCAGAATGTAACCTAACCAACCATTACTTACATAGCGAAATGTTTTTGTATGAAATATCCTACGCCTATCTTCGGGATTATACTCTTTTACTGTATATGTTTGCTGATTTACAAAACCGAATACGCTAAATGTAAGACGAATAAAACCACCTACCACATACCATAGTGCTATACAGACTATTATAATTAGAACCGGATAATAAATAATTGGATAAACTTCACGGACATTAAGTCCCAATTCATACATTTCAAAACCATATTTTTGTTTCAAATAATATTGTACTAACACCAACAAAAGTATGATGGGTACCACCATAAGGCCCATAAAAATCATCCCTATCATCATATTGTTGCGTGGGCCGGAATCTCTGTCAATTGCTACATTCTCCGATGAATCCATGTACATTATAGCACGAATGTAATTTTGATAGCGTTTTTTTATTGTTTCAAAACCTTTACTTTTTGCAACAATATTGGCACAAAATTGCTCTACCGGGTCGTTTATGGTAAGTGGCATATTATCCCAAGTCTCCCCCAAAGTGTTCTCCCATTCTTTATTTGAGCGCATGCTCAGAAAAATAATCAAGGCACTTCCGCCAAATAAAACAGGATATAATACTCCAATAAAAATATGACTTCCAAAACCACCGCGAAGCGTCCTAAAAAGAGCACCTCCCAAAAGCCAAGCATCGATAATACCCATTACTAATAATAAACCGATAAACAACTGCATAACCAAAATAACCCATTTCATTTTGGTCAAGCTATGTCCAAATTTTTTATTGTTTGCCATCTTATAATCCTATTTTTTCTTTGAAGTATACAGCCCACTCAACTAACACGCGCACTGGAATCTCACCAAAAAATGCATAATAGAGACTCCCTAAAACTAAAATTGCGTAAAAACCAATTACAAAAAAGTAATATGGTTTTAGCAACAAATCCATAATATTCATTCCCGCGCGGTATCTAACTTTTTTATCTTCGGGGTTGTTTCCGTAATCCGGTATCGCCAGCTTATATAATTCAAAACGAACAAAATTTAAATTAACCGAATAGTAATACCAGAGTAGGACAAAAAAAAGTAAGACAATAATTCCATAGGCACTAGCATAAAATATAGAAACCAAAAAAATGAAAAGCAGAAAAACAAAGATTGCCCAAACCCATACCGCAGGCGAAAATTTAAAGTTCACTGATTTCCCCAAATATTCAGCAAATTGGCCTTTAACGGCAACCATGCTTTTGGTATCGAAGCCTTTTGGTTTTAATGTAAAAATGCCCGAACTTGGCTCAAATACTAAGTGATAACCAGCATTAGATGTAAAACGGCGCATTCCAATTTCAAATTCAATTGCGGTTACCTTGGCATCGATAGTATACTTCTTTATTATTGGATTTTTAAACATACAATTACCGGAATAAAACATTTATACCCAAACTACACCAAATCATATCCCAAGGGGAACGGCGAGGTCTTCCCAATTTATTTACTGACAGACCATCTCCATAATTACCGGCATAAAAATCTTCAGCCATACCGGAATATGCCAATTCTCCATTCTGGAGATCGGTTCCCGAATAGTAACGTACACTTCCTGTAGCGGTATACATACACCGGAAATCGAGATTGTAATACTGACTAAGATTAACTACAAAACCGCCTCCGGCTCCAGCTTCAAAAGAAGTACTGCCCAATAATCCAAACGAATATATCAGCCCTTCATCGGATGGAAAAATGGAAGCTTCGGGCTCACCGGCATTTACATCATACAAATTCATTTTAGACGTGACATATTGAAAACCGAACACGCCCATCAAATAGGGCTGAACAATTCGACATGGAATCCACCATCTGCTTACGGCATGGATAAAAAATAGACTTCCGCGGGTTTGAACATAAACAGGTAAATTATAGGTTTCGGCTCCACTTAAAGATACCGGAAGGTCAATGAGTCGGTTGGATACTGAGTAAATTGAAGGCCCTGCATGTATACCCAAGGTAAAGGGTAGCTTAGGTAAAGGTTGGTATTCTAAACCGAGTGAAAAACCCAAACTCAGGGAAGCCTGCCGGGCGAAATAACGCTGAGGAAGATTCGCATGTAAATGCCAATCCATAACAAAACCGCTGTATATGTATTGATACGGATATTTTCCTTTCTCATTGCGGATGCGGTTAAGCGGAACGTGAGCATTCCTATACCTGGCAGGCACATCGCTGATGATTAGTTCCATTTCACCATCTTCATTTTCGCAACGGCTTTGGTAATGCGTTCTTTTTTTTATGGTAAGCGTATCAAATTCACAAGGTATTTTTTGGGCCATTACATGTAATAACATAGGATAAAAAATTAAGAACAGTATTCGTTTTTTCACCCTGATTAATTTTTAGCCGCCATGCACATGACGCATCTCGCTCAATACATAATTACCCGCTTTAAACAAATCATTATAATAAGATTCCCCACTTTGCAAAAGATCAACCCTTTCACTAATTATCCGTTTGTCATCACCGTCAATACGGTATAAATTCACCTTGCCACTTTCGGGCAATGTGAAAATTTTTACCTGTGTGGCATCCTTAAAAAACGATGAGGCATTTTCAACAAATTTAAGGGCCAGGGTTCTCACATTTTGGTGTTTTGCACCACCTATGATTGCGGTTCCATTACTCAAGTATATACCGGCGTCACCATCTGAAGAACATACCATCGTGGCCATTCCATTTCCCAATTCCCATTCCATAATTACTTTTACGGGAGCAGGTAAGTTATTTTGCCCTAAACCGAAAGCCAAAGTCCTGAAATCCTGATAAATATTAGTATCAAAATCAGACGAAATTGTATTATTAACTGGCTGTGATGTGGTTCTCTTTCTCACAAAGAAAAAATAATATATAAATCCACACAAAATAATAATTGAAAAAAGGTAGGCCATACGATGAAGATTCGGGGTTATTAATATAACTAATTTTTCACTATTTTCTGAGTAAGGGATTGCCCTCCGGCAGTAACATTTAGAAGGTAAATTCCAGATTGGAGTTCAGCTATATCTAAGCTTGAAAGATTCGTATCAGTAACTTCTTTCAGAATGACAACACGGCCGGCAAGATCAATTAATTTTACAACAGCCTGAGTGCAGTAATCTGGTAATTGTATATTCAGTTCGGAGGACGCAGGATTGGGAAATACATTCATGACTAACTCATTTTCTGATTCAGAAACGGAAACAGTTGTAGTATAATTAAGACGAACTATTCCATTATAAGAAATCCCGTTATATTGAGTAAACGAACCACCAACCAACAGTTTTCCGTCTGCCTGCCAAGCCATGATGTTTACCAAGTCATTAGGGCCGGTACCAGCAGGGTTAAAAGCCGCATCAATTTGACCTGAGGGATTTAACCTGTATAGATTTGCCTGATTTCCGCCATCCGTAAAAGAGCCCCCCACCACAATATAGCCCTCTGCGTCAACCTCTATGGCATTTCCCGAATAAAGACCGGTTGAAAATGGTGAATTAAAAGAATTATCAATCGTACCATCATTGTTTATTTTAGCAATTTTAGGCGAATTAATGCCTTTATACGAATCAAATAAACCAGTAACCACCATTTTATTATCGG
>Ga0075154_10001687_pt1 | contig 15351 bp, 9 predicted proteins | sample JI71714BDNA_FD_70965 | JGI IMG/M metagenome (GOLD analysis project Ga0075154, IMG submission 70965) | Wastewater effluent complex algal communities from Wisconsin, to seasonally profile nutrient transformation and Carbon sequestration -... | ecosystem: Engineered > WWTP > Effluent > Algae... | reverse complement strand
GGTAGAGACCCGCGAGCTGAGTTCAAATATGCTACTTTTAAAGAAGGAATCAAAGGAATGTCTGACTTGACAGCGGGGATGGAATTGGAAGGAATAATCACGAATGTAGCTAACTTTGGGGCTTTTGTCGATGTGGGAGTACACCAAGATGGTTTAGTGCATATTTCTCAATTAGCAGACAGATTTGTCGAAGATCCGAAACAGATTGTAAAAGTCGGACAAGTGGTGAAAGTGCGAGTTTTGGAGGTAAATGAGAAGTTGAAGCGAATTAGTTTAACAATGCGATCGCCAGAGCAAGCAAAGAGCGATCGTAATATAAGCCTACCGCAAAGAGCGCCCACCGTTAACGATTTGAAAGTAAAGTTTAACAAAAGGTGATTTCAATACCGAGGTAAATTCTCCCAGCATTTCCCCCCTTGGGAGGGGGGTTCTTCTCCCTTCTACTTAATTAAATAAAGTAGATAAAAACTTAGTAGCGATTTTTGCTTCTATCTTAAACGGAACTATAAACAAAATCCACCCAAATATAAACATTCCTAACAATGGAAGAAATATAGGTCCCACAGACGGTTCTGCCAACCAAGCAAATAAAGCAAAAATGCCGATACTACCTGTGAACCACAACCAAAAAATCATAAATATCATCACAATTTTATGCAAACTCATGTTAATATCGATGACACAACCCAAGGGTTGAGGATGTATTTCTCCTTGAATAAATGGCAGGAAGGAATTGCGGCCACTGATAATCCGACTAATTTTAAAAGTCTTGCCATTTATGGTTCCCTCATAAGGTTTGGGAGGTGGTGGCCCAAAAGGTATCACCATTCTAAAAATTTTGGGAGTATCTACAACTTCGTCTAATCTTTGCAGAACCTTAGAAAAAGTTAAAGTTGTGGTAATTTTAAATTTTTCAAAAGGGAGCAATAATCGAAAAAATCTGATAAGGTTGCTCATCGGGTTCGTGGGAATATTAAATAGTTGTTATACTTACTACTCCGTCAGACAAATAAAAATTTGCTCTGACAGTACACTTAAATGTCAGTATAGTGCAAAATAAAGATTTGGACGCGATAAGTGTCTGGAGTTATGTCAAAATTTAGCCAACAATCTGCGATGAAACTGCCAAGGTATTTATTCTGGATCAAAAGTCGATCGCTCTTGAGCCTATCTCTCGGTCTAATTTCGGTAACATCCACTATTTCACCCGTATTTTCCGCGCCAAATCGCAATCTAGATCGGGAGGAAACTTGTGATATTCTGGTAGCAGGTGGCGGACTGGCCGGTGCTGCTACTGCCTACGAAGGTTTACTGGCTGGTCGCACGGTTTGTGTGACGGAAATTACGGACTGGGTAGGTGGTCAAATCTCCTCCCAGGGAACTTCTGCACTAGATGAAAGAGAGACTCAGCGATCGCTCTTATTTTACCCCCGCGGATACCTAGAATTACGACGGCGCATCAAGGAACATTACGGCCGTCTTAATCCTGGTGGCTGTTGGGTTAGTTATTCCTGTTTCATGCCCTACAATGGTCACAAAATTTTATTTGAAATGTTACAGGATGCTGCTAAAACCGGGAATGGTAAGCTGAAATGGTTTCCCAATACGGTAATTAAAGAACTAGAAATTACTCCTGCTGTGGCGGGAAATACGGTGGGTGGTCAACAAATTAAAAGTGCGATCGGCATTTCGCACAAACCAGCCCCCAATACCCCACCAATCAACACCGAAACCCTTTCCAAAACCATCGAAGATGCCTACCGCTACGAAAATTCCGCGCGATTTAACAAAACCATTATCCGGTTTATTCCCAAACCACGTCAGACCCCCCCTAACCCCCCCTTACCAAGGGGGGGGAATGCCACAAGTTCCCCCCCTTTACAAGGGGGGGCTAGGGGGGGTGCTGATTGGTACGTTGTCGATGCCACAGAAACCGGCGAATTAATCGGACTAGCCGACGTACCTTACCGCCTGGGGATTGACCCCCGTTCCCCCCTAGAACCTTCCTCTGGAAGTCCTACGGGCGATGCTTATTGTACTCAAGGTTTTACCTACACCTTTGCCATGGAGGCAACGAAGGAACCCCAACAGCAGCAACAGCCATCTTTCTATCAGCAATATGCTCCTTATTACAGTTACGAATTGCAGAGATTAGCTAGTTTTCCTTTGGTTTTCAGCTACCGCCAAATCAGGAGTATGAAACCCGATGAACCGCGGCCTGCCGACCCCAAGCAATTCCCCATTTACCCTGGGGATATTTCCATGCAAAACTGGACTTGGGGTAATGACTATCGCCCTGGTTCTTCCCAGGATAATTTAATTTATTCCCGCGAGCAACTCGCCGCGAACGGTCAACTGCAACCCGGTGGCTGGATGGGTGGTTTGCGAACAGAAACATTGCGGCGTGGGGAAGAAAATGCTAAAGGCTTTTTCTACTGGTTGGTAGCAGGAACCACTGACTCGCAACTGGGTAATGGTGTGAAAAAGCCTTATCCAAATAATCGATTTTTGAGCGGACTAGATTCGCCGATGGGGACCGTTCACGGACTTTCTAAATATCCTTATATGCGGGAGGGTAGACGAATTATTGGCCGACCAAGTTTGAGTCAACCTCAAGGTTTTACGGTGTGGGAAGTTGATATGTCTCGCACTAATTTTAAGGATAGTTTTTACCGTCAGAATTTGTCGGCGGAAGATTACCGGAATTTGTGGCTGAATTTGGGTGGTTTAAATGCGCCGGCTTTGGCTGTGGGTAGTCAATCGGTTGAGAATACAAAATCGCGATCGCGCGCTACGATTTATCCAGATGCTGTCGGTATTGGTCATTATGCGATCGACTTTCACCCCTGCATGACCAACAGTCCCCCAGAAGCCCCCGGAAACACCGAACGTGAAGGAACTCGCAAAGGTCAAGGTCAAGCTTATCCCTTCCAAATTCCGCTGCGGGCAATGATTCCTCAGAAAATTGACAATATGTTAGTAGCTGGTAAAAGTATTGCTGTCAGCCACACAGCGGCGGCGGCTTATCGGGTGCATTCTTTTGAATGGTCCGCTGGTGCAGCCGCCGGAATTACGGCTGCTTTTTCCCTAGAAAATGGGATTATACCTTATCAATTGGTGGACGAATTGCCCTCCCGCGAGCCAAATTTGGAGGTGTTACAGTTGCGGCTACAACAAAATGCCAATCCCATCGCATTTCCGGGTACTTCTATTTTTAATAGTTCCTGGCAAAACTGGAAGTAATCTTAGTTGGTAATCTGTAGGGCATACCGTAAGCACCATTGGTGTCAACAACCAGGCTAAAACCCTCTGCATCTTTCATTTGTATCGAAGTTTCGATCCCCCTAAATCCCCCTTAAAAAGGGGGACTTTGAGTGTTCCGGTTCCCCCCTTTTTAAGGGGGGCTAGGGGGGATCTCTGGGCCTATAGTCAAACAGCAGACCAATAACAACTGCCCGCATCTAATAACCAGCAATTTGTAATCCATCTTTAGGTAGAAGCAATCAGACACTACTTGAGCGCCATAATATCAATAATATCAAAACTTAAAAATATTCCCCCTCCCCATTACAAATCACCAAAGGAAAAGGTAATGACAACGGTACAGAACACACAGGAAAGTCCCAATAAAATTTATGCCAAACAACTACTGAGAACCCTCGTAGCTGTCAAAAAAGGAGACTTTTCAGTTCGGATGCCCATAGACCAGACTGGCCTGGGAGGGAAAATTGCCGATACTCTCAACGATATTATCGAACTCAATCAGAGAATGGCAGCCGAACTCGATCGCATCAGTACAGTTGTCGGCAAAGAAGGTAAAATCTCCCAGCGGGCCACCATCGGCAACGCCGAGGGTTCGTGGTCAGCTAGCGTTGATTCTGTCAATACCCTAATCACAGATTTAGTCCAACCCACCTCCGAAACCGCCAGAGTAATTCGCGCCGTCGCCAAGGGAGACTTATCCCAAACCATTGCCTTAGAAATAGAAGACAGACCCCTCAAAGGAGAATTCCTCCAAACTGCTCAAATTGTTAACACAATGGTAGACCAGTTGAGTTCCTTCGCTTCGGAAGTAACGCGGGTGGCGCGAGAAGTGGGAACCGAAGGCAAATTAGGCGTGCAAGCCCAAGTGGAGGGAGTAGCAGGAACTTGGAAAGATTTAACCGATTCCGTTAACTCCATGGCCGGGAATTTGACCGCCCAAGTTCGCAACATTGCGGAGGTGACAACGGCGGTGGCCAATGGCGATTTATCTAAGAAAATTACTGTTGATGTTAAAGGCGAAATTCTGGAACTGAAAAACACGATTAACATCATGGTAGACCAGTTGAGTTCCTTTGCTTCGGAAGTAACGCGGGTGGCGCGGGAAGTGGGAACCGAAGGTAAATTAGGCGTGCAAGCCCAAGTGCAGGGAGTAGCAGGAACTTGGAAAGATTTAACCGATTCAGTTAACTCCATGGCGGGAAATTTAACAGCCCAAGTTCGCAACATTGCCGAGGTGACAACGGCGGTGGCTAATGGCGATTTATCTAAGAAAATTACTGTTGATGTCAAAGGCGAAATTCTGGAACTGAAAAACACGATTAATATCATGGTTGATCAGTTAAATTCCTTCGCCTCAGAAGTCACGCGGGTGGCGAGAGAAGTCGGTTCCGAAGGCAAACTGGGCGGCCAAGCAGAAGTGAAGGGAGTGGCGGGAACTTGGAAAGATTTGACAGATAGTGTTAACTTTATGGCGGGCAGTTTGACGGCCCAAGTTCGTAACATTGCGGAAGTGACAACGGCCGTGGCAAATGGTGATTTATCTAAGAAAATTACCGTAGATGTCAAAGGCGAAATTCTGGAGTTAAAAAACACTGTCAACACGATGGTTGACCAATTAAATTCCTTTGCTTCGGAAGTAACGCGGGTGGCGCGGGAAGTAGGAACGGAAGGTAAATTAGGCGTGCAGGCTCAAGTGCAGGGAGTAGCAGGAACTTGGAAGGATTTAACCGATTCTGTTAACTCGATGGCGGGAAATTTGACCGCCCAAGTTCGCAACATTGCGGAAGTGACAACGGCCGTGGCTAATGGCGATTTATCTAAAAAAATTACAGTTCAAGTTAAAGGCGAAATTTTAGAACTAAAAAATACGATTAACGTGATGGTGGATCAGCTTAATTCCTTCGCATCAGAAGTCACGCGGGTAGCTAGGGAAGTGGGTTCCGAAGGCAAACTGGGTGGTCAAGCAGATGTCCGAGGCGTAGCAGGAACTTGGAAGGATTTAACCGATTCAGTTAATTTTATGGCGGGCAGTTTGACCGCCCAAGTACGGAATATTGCGGCTGTGACTACGGCGGTGGCTAATGGCGATTTATCTAAGAAAATTACTGTGGATGTCAAAGGCGAAATTCTGGAGTTAAAAAACACTGTCAACACGATGGTTGACCAGTTAAATTCCTTTGCTTCGGAAGTAACGCGGGTGGCGCGGGAAGTGGGAACCGAAGGTAAATTAGGCGTGCAAGCAGAAGTGCGGGGAGTAGCAGGAACTTGGAAGGATTTAACCGATTCCGTTAACTCCATGGCGGGGAATTTGACCGCCCAAGTTCGCAACATTGCTGAGGTGACAACGGCGGTGGCTAATGGTGATTTATCTAAGAAAATTACTGTTGATGTCAAAGGCGAAATTCTGGAATTGAAAAACACGATTAATATCATGGTGGATCAGTTGAGTTCCTTTGCTTCGGAAGTAACGCGGGTGGCGCGGGAAGTGGGAACAGAAGGTAAATTAGGCGTGCAAGCTTACGTGCGCGGTGTGGGCGGAACTTGGAAAGATTTAACCGATAATGTTAACTTGATGGCGGGGAATTTGACGGCGCAGGTGCGGAATATTGCGGAAGTGACGAAGGCGGTGGCTAATGGTGATTTGTCTAAGAAAATTACGGTGGATGTCAAAGGCGAAATTCTGGAACTGAAAGATACTATTAATGTGATGGTGGATCAGCTTAATTCCTTTGCTTCAGAAGTGACGCGGGTGGCGCGAGAGGTGGGTACTGAAGGGAAATTGGGCGGTCAAGCTGAGGTGAAAGGAGTGGCGGGAACTTGGAAAGATTTAACTGATAATGTTAACTCGATGGCGGGGAATTTGACGGCGCAAGTGCGGGGGATTGCGAAGGTGGTGACGGCGGTGGCGAATGGCGATTTGAAGCGGAAATTGATGCTGGAAGCTAAGGGTGAAATTGCGACTCTCGCAGATACGATTAATGAGATGATCGATACTCTGGCAACCTTTGCGGATCAGGTTACTAGCGTGGCACGAGAGGTGGGAATTGAAGGGAAATTAGGCGGTCAGGCGAAGGTGCCTGGGGCGGCGGGAACCTGGCGGGATTTGACGGATAATGTGAATGAATTGGCTGCTAATTTGACTACTCAGGTAAGGGCGATTGCGGAAGTGGCAATTGCTGTTACTAAAGGCGATTTAACGAGGTCAATTGCCGTTGCTGCTGAAGGAGAAGTCGCTATTCTGAAAGATAACATTAACCAGATGATTGCTAATCTCCGGGAGACAACGCAGAAGAATACCGAGCAAGATTGGCTGAAAACAAACCTGGCTAAGTTTACTCGTATGCTGCAAGGTCAGCGGGATTTAGAAACTGTTTCTAAATTGATTTTATCGGAATTGACACCGCTGGTTTCCGCTCAGCATGGGGTGTTTTTTATGATGGAATCTGTCGAACATGACCCGTTCCTGAAACTGTTAAGTACCTATGCTTACCGGGAACGTAAAAACTTAGGTAATAAATTTAATTTAGGCGAAGGTTTAGTTGGACAGTGCGCCTTGGAAAAAGAGCGAATTTTACTCACAGAAGTCCCGGATAACTATGTGAAAATTAGTTCGGGTTTGGGAGAGTCTACGCCCCTGAATGTGGTGGTTTTACCTGTGCTGTTTGAGGGACAAGTCACGGCGGTGATTGAGTTAGCTTCTTTCCGTCGCTTCAGCGAAATTCACTTGACTTTTCTCGACCAACTCACGGAAAGTATCGCAATTGTTTTAAATACAATTGCGGCGAGTATGCGGACGGAAGAGTTGCTGAAACAGTCGCAGTCTTTAGCGGAAGAGTTGCAATCCCAGCAAAAGGAATTGACGGAAACTAATAAGCGGTTGGAACAGCAAGCCCAATCTTTGCGCGCCTCTGAGGAACTGTTGAAAAATCAGCAAGAAGAGTTGCAGCAGACGAATGAAGAATTAGAAGAAAAAGCGGAATTGCTAGCGCTGCAAAATCAGGAAGTAGAGCAGAAAAATAGCGAAATTGAACAGGCGAGGATGTCGCTGGAAGAAAAAGCGAAGCAGTTGTCTATTACTTCTAAATATAAGTCGGAGTTTTTGGCGAATATGTCTCACGAGTTGCGGACTCCGCTGAATTCTTTGTTGATTTTAGCTCGCTTGCTTTCGGAGAATAGTGAGGGTAATTTGACTGTGAAACAAGTTGAATATACGCGGACTATTTATTCTGCTGGTAACGATTTGTTGGGGCTGATTAATGATATTTTGGATTTGGCTAAGATTGAGTCTGGCACGATGTCGGTGGAAATTGAGCAAGTGTTGTTTACAGACTTGCGAGAGCATTTGGATCGCACTTTCCGCCAAATTGCACAGGATAAAAAGTTGAATTTTCTGATTGAGTTGAGCGCTGGGATTCCGAAAAGTGTTTATACTGATGCTAAGCGGTTGCAACAAGTTTTGAAGAATCTGCTCTCTAATGCGTTTAAGTTTACCGAGCATGGTGATGTGAAATTGGTAGTGGAAGTGGTGCGCTCTGGCTGGAGTTTAGAGATAGAAACTTTAACGAGTTCTGCTACTGTTTTGGCTTTTTCTGTCACGGATACGGGGATTGGGATTTCTCCTGAAAAACACAGGGTGATTTTTGAGGCCTTCCAGCAGGCTGATGGGAGCACTAGCCGCAAATATGGGGGCACTGGTTTGGGTTTGTCGATTAGTAGAGAAATCGCTAATTTGTTAGGGGGAGAAATTAAATTGACGAGTCGCCCTGGTGTGGGGAGTAAGTTCACGCTTTATTTGCCGCAAACTTATCAAGAGTTGGGAAGCGTCCATGAGTTACCATCGGGAACCAGCCAGGAAATAGCACAATTGCGGCCTGCTATGGCTGCTGTGGCGACTGCTTCTTTGCCCTTGCCGATCGCCCCTTATCCATCCCCCATCGTCGCTGACGATCGCGAAAATGTCCAACCAGGCGATCGCCTCCTGTTGATTATCGAGGATGATGTCAACTTCGCTCGCATTCTGTTGGATATGGCGCGGGAACAGGGTTTTAAAGGTGTGGTGGCTTTGCGTAGCGATATCGGTTTGGCGATGGCGCAAGAGTTTAAGCCGACTGCGATTATGCTGGATCTAAATTTGCCTGTGATGGATGGTTGGACTGTACTCGATCGCCTCAAGCATAATCCGAATACGCGCCACATTCCGGTTCATATTGTATCAGTTGAAGAAGGGCGGCAGCGCAGTTTGCAGTTAGGGGCGATCGCCTATTTGCAAAAACCTGTTAGCAGCGAAGCTTTAAGCAAGGCTTTGACTGATATTAAAGGTTTTGTCGAGCGGCGAGTCAAGAATTTGCTAGTGGTGGAAGACGACGAAATACAGCGTTTGAGCATTGTGGATTTAATCGGTAATCACGATGTTTCTACCACGGCGGTGGGAAGCGGTGCAGAAGCCCTAGCAACTTTGCGATCGGGGCATTTTGACTGCATCGTACTCGATTTGGGACTGCCAGATATGACTGGTTTTGAACTGATCGAGCAGATTAAGCAGGATGCTATTTTGAAAAATCTGCCGATTATTATTTATACAGGAAAAGAGTTGACGAGAGCTGAAGAAACTCAACTGAAGCGGATGGCGGAAACGATCATTCTTAAAGATGTGCGATCGCCGGAACGCCTGCTAGATGAAACTGCTTTGTTTTTGCATCGAGTGCAAGCAAATTTGCCAGCACCCAAGCGCCAAATGCTAGAGCAATTGTATCAAACAGATTCGACGCTCGCGGGCAAAAAAGTCTTGATTGTAGACGACGATATGCGAAATATTTTCGCACTGACAAGTATGTTGGAGCGCCATCAAATGCAAATTGTCTATGCTGAAAACGGCAGGGATGGAATTGCGATGTTGCAAAATACGCCGGACATCAATATTGTGTTGATGGATGTGATGATGCCAGAGATGGACGGTTACGAGACAATGCAAGCAATTCGCAATTTGCCTCAGTTCACTTCGCTACCGATGATTGCTCTGACTGCGAAAGCGATGAAGGGCGATCGGGAAAAATGTATCGAAGCTGGAGCCTCTGACTACATTACCAAACCTGTGGATACGGAACAGTTGCTCTCGCTGCTGCGTGTTTGGCTTTATCGATAATGGAAGAAGTCATTAGTCATTAGTCATTGGTCATTAGTTAGTAGTCAGTTGTCAGTTGTCAGTTGGCAGTTGTCAGTTGGCAGTTGTAAGTAGTCATTTGTTAATCGTTTGCTGTGGCTAATAACAAATAACCAATAACATTAATCAACAGTCAACAGTCAACAATGCCCCATGCCCCATGCCCAATTCCCAATTCCCAATTAAAAATGCCCGAAAGCCATGAACTGGAAACAATCGAAATTCAACTCTTTCTAGAAGGGATATTTCGTTATTACGGATTTGATTTTCGCAATTATGCTCTTGCCTCTCTCAAGCGTCGCATTTGGAAAACTATTCAATCGGAACGCCTGACTACTGTCTCTGGACTTCAAGAAAAGATACTGCACAATCCGGCTTACCTAGAACGTTTTCTGCTGGGGGTTTCGGTGAATGTTACCACGATGTTTCGCGATCCGAGCTTTTACATTAGTTTCCGAAATAAAGTGGTGCCACTGCTGCGTACTTATCCTTTTATTCGGATTTGGCACGCTGGATGTTCTACAGGAGAAGAAGTCTATTCTATGGCAATTTTACTGCAAGAAGAAGGACTTTATGACCGCTGTCGGATTTATGCAACTGACATGAATGAAGTTGTTTTAAAACAAGCAAAGACAGGCATATTTTCGCTAAAAAAAATGCAAGAATATACGCAATTATACCACCAAGCAGGAGGTAAAAAAGCCTTTTCTGAATATTACACGGCAGCCTATGATAATGCTCTGTTTCGCTCTTCTATAAAAGATAATATTGTCTTTGCTCACCACAACTTAGCCACGGATAATTCTTTTAATGAATTCAATGTTATTTTGTGCCGAAATGTGATGATTTATTTCAATTCATACCTCCAGGAAAGAGTACATAAGCTTTTTCATGAAAGCCTGGGAATGTTTGGGGTTTTAGGACTAGGACATCAGGAGTCTCTGCATTTTACACCTTATGAAAAACACTATGAAACAATTGAAAGTAGTGATAAACTCTACCGCAGAGTTAAATAAAAAGAATTTTGAAATAGTGGTTGTGGGCACGTCTTTGGGAGGGCTAGATGCTCTGAGTGTGTTGCTGGCAGATTTGCCACCAAGCTTTCCTTTGCCTGTAGTTATTGTCCAACACCGCCATAAGCATTCTCAGAATCGACTGAGTGATTTTTTACAGCAGCAAAGTTCTCTCCAAATCACAGAAGTCGAAGATAAAGAGCCGATCGCGCCAGGACGGGTTTATTTGGCTCCTGCTGACTATCACTTGCTAATAGAATCACCCCGTCAGTGGTACAAAAGCGTGCCTGAAAATTACTTTACAGAATCGCCAAGGGCGAATGTTGAGCCAGTCTACAATTCAAAATTCCCCCTACTGTGTCGCGGAAGTTTTACCTTTGCACTATCAACAGAGGCTCCTGTCTGTTACGCGCGGCCTTCCATCGATGTGCTGTTTGAGTCTGCTGCTGATGCCTTTGGGGAGAAAGTTATCGGCATCATTTTAACAGGAGCTAACTCTGATGGTAGTGAAGGGCTGGGAAAAATTAAAGCTGAAGGAGGATTGACATTTGTACAGGAACCCGATAGCGCTCAATGCGGGATTATGCCGACTGCCGCGATCGCAAATGTTGAAGTAGACTGGATTTTACCCCTGTCTCAAATCGCTCCGTGTTTAGTCAACTTGCTAACCATTAAAGTTTAAAAAAAAATTATGGATGTGCAGCCCTCCGATCGAGTAAATGTGCTTCTAGTTGATGACCGCCCAGAAAATTTGATGGCTCTGGAAGCTATTTTGAACAAGTCATCTTACAATTTAGTCACCGCCAATTCGGGTTCCGAAGCTCTCAGGTGTCTGCTGAATGAAGATTTTGCGGTGATTTTACTGGACGTACAAATGCCCGGAATGGATGGATTTGAGACGGCAACATTGATTCGCTCTAGAGATCGATCGCGTTCGACTCCGATTATTTTTGTCACAGCCTTCAGCAGTAACGACACCCATGTGTTTAAAGGTTATTCTCTGGGAGCTGTGGATTACTTATTCAAACCCTTGAAACCGGAAATATTAACCTCGAAGGTGCAGGTATTTGTGGAATTGTTCCAAAAAACAGTCGAGGTGAAGCGGCAAGCAACAGAGTTAGCTGCTGTTAATCATGAACTCAGGAAAAGTGAAGAGCGGTTTCGCATTTTGTGTGCTTGTTCGCCACTCGGAATTTATTTAGCTGATGTTTCAGGTCGCTGTACATACATGAATCCCCGCTGTCAAGAAATTTCGGGGTTAAAGTTGGAGGAAGATTTGGCGTTGGCTTGGGGGCGGGTAGTTCATCCAGACGATCGCGATCGTGTAGTGGCACATTGGTCAGCATGGCTTCAACAAGGGCAGGAATATTCTAACGAGTTTCGATTAGCTATTGGCGAAACAGTGCGTTGGATTAACGTGCAGTCATCGCCGATGTTTTCGGATTTGGGAACACCCATCGGTCACGTTGGTACGGTGAGAGATGTCACTAGCCGCAAGCAAGCAGAGGAAGAGCGGGGGAGACTAATTCACGAGCAGGTGGCGCGTCAGGAAGCTGAAAGAGCTAACCAGATGAAGGATGAATTTCTCGCGATTCTTTCTCACGAACTCCGTACTCCTTTAAATTCAATTCTCGGCTGGTCTAAGCTGCTGCGGACTAGAGAATTTGACCAAGAAACTATTGAGAAAGCCCTAGAAACAATTGAGCGTAATGCAAAATCTCAAGCGCAACTCATTGAAGATATTTTGGATGTTTCGCGGATTCTGCGGGGCAAACTAAATCTCAATTTCCATCGGATTAATTTGGAATCTATCATTCAGATGGCAATTGATTCTTTGCAACCGCTGGCCCAGGACAAATCAATAGTCATAGAAGTCGCTTGCAGTCCAGATGTCGGTGAAGCGATGGGCGATCCGGCTCGGTTGCAGCAAATAGTCTGGAACTTGCTGTCAAATGCCATTAAGTTTACTCCCGAAGGCGGTAAGGTACAGGTGCGCTTGGAGTCCCTTGGGGATATGGCACAAATTCAGATAATTGATAGTGGCATTGGTATCGCTCCTGAATTTCTCCCTTATGTTTTCGATCGCTTCCGCCAAGCTGATAGCAGCACAACTAGATCTTACGGGGGTTTGGGACTGGGATTGGCGATCGTCCGTCACTTGGCCCAACTGCACGGCGGTAAAGTGGTGGCAGAGAATCATCCCGGCGGGGGTGCGAAATTTACGGTTTCTCTGCCAGTTGTTGAGCTCCAGGGCCAAGAAGCAGGGCTGGGTTTGTTCGAGTTCCCTGACGCGGCACAAGCCCAGCCACATCTGATGAATTTGCAATTGCTGGTGGTGGATGATGACGATGACTCGCGGGAGTTTTTGATTGCTTTACTCGAAGATGAAGGAGCTATGGTGCGATCGGCGACATCGGTGGCGGAGGCTCTAGCTGCACTGGAGACTTTTTGGCCGGATGTGCTGCTGAGCGACATTGGAATGCCCGGAGCAGACGGCTATCAATTGATCGCGCGGGTGAGAGAAATGGAAGCGATCGGGGGTGGAAATATGCCTGCGATCGCCCTGACTGCCTACGCCAGAGAGGAAGAGCGCCAACAAGCCCTGAAAGCTGGTTTCCAAATGCACTTATCTAAACCGGTGGAAATCAATCAATTAATTGACGGAATTGTTAACCTCGCAGGAAGGCTCGGAAATGATGTTGAGAGGCACTCCGCGGTTGAAACCGCTGTTTTGACCCCCAATCCCCTGCCAATTATTGAGAAAAATATTAAGCTAGTTTAGAGCACGAGCGATCGTGTTTTTCCATCTCACAGGTCAGCAACTGGAAACGATTTCAATCCTTGTCCATATTTGGTACAATTTAGTTTGCAACTCTGAGAGTGTCAAAGTAGAAAATTACTCGATTAATACATGAATATTTTTAGCAGTCTCCTTTCTAGCCCAACTCAACAACCCCAAGTCAAAAAACAGCGCCGAGGCATTGAAATTAAATCGGAACGCGAAATCGAAATTATGCGGCAAGCAGCCAAAATTGTGGCTACTGTCCTCAAGGAAATTTCCCAAATGGTGCAGCCGGGAATGACTACGGCGGATTTAGATGCTTATGCGGAAAAACGCATTCGTTCTATGGGTGCAACTCCGAGTTTTAAAGGCTATCACGGCTTCACAGGCTCGATTTGCTCTAGTATTAATAATGAAGTAGTTCACGGTATTCCTAGTAAGAAAAAAGTGATTCGGGCCGGAGATGTTCTCAAAGTGGATACGGGAGCGTATTATCAAGGTTTTCACGGCGATTCTTGTATTACAATTCCCGTGGTGGAGGTGACACCGGAATCGGCTAAGTTAATTAGAGTTGCTGAAGAGGCTCTCTATAAAGGCATTGAACAGGTAAGGGCTGGTGCTTATTTGCTCGATCTCGCTGGTGCGATCGAAGATCATGTCAAAAGTAATGGTTTTAGCATCGTTGAGGAGTTTACAGGCCACGGCGTGGGGCGCAATTTGCACGAGGAACCGTCGGTTTTCAATTTCCGTACTCGCGAAATGCCGAATGTAAAATTGCGAGCGGGTATGACATTAGCGATCGAACCTATTTTGAATGCGGGTTCTAAGTATACTCGGACACTCGCTGATAAATGGACTGCTGTCACGGTGGACAATGCTATGTCTGCTCAATTTGAGCATACTGTGTTAGTGACAGAAACCGGCTATGAAATTTTAACCGATCGCTCTAAAGTTTAAAGAATTTGGAGTTTTGACCTCAAGTTTTGATGGTCGAGATTGGTTTACTCTTCGACTTATACCATTTTTCTTTCATATGTGCTATTGATGAAGTCTTAGCCCCCCCTTAGTAAGGGGGGGTTGGGGGGGTAATATTAGCAGTCCTTGGGCAGCACAGATACCAACCGCCGCGGAGTCGAAGAGTCCTTGGGACACCCAAATTACAATATTCAAGTTGATTAGTCAAGATAATAATAGTTAAATTTGGCAAAATTTTAAGATAATAGTAATAAAGGACAAAGGTAACAGAAATGTCAGCACGATTATTACTGGTAGATGATGAACCGGGCTTGCGGGAAGCAGTACAAGCTTATTTAGAAGATAGTAATTTTGTGGTTGAGGTTGCCAGTAATGCTCGCGACGGCTGGGAAATCTTGCAAAAGCAAAATCCTGATTTGCTCATTTCCGACATTATGATGCCCCAGGTGGACGGCTATCAGTTTCTCAAACAAGTGCGGGAAGATCCTCGCTATAAGGCTTTACCCGTAGTGTTTTTGACGGCTAAGGGCATGACGAGCGATCGTATTCAAGGCTATACAGCAGGTTGCGATGCCTATCTTTCTAAGCCCTTCGATCCCGATGAATTAGTGGCCATTGTCACCAATTTGCTGGCTCGTCGCGCGGCGGCTAAGGAGATGAATGAGAATGGGGAAAATCCCGATATTGCAGCTTTGGCCAATCAGATGGCGAGAATTGAGTCTTTGCTGAGTGGAAGGAGTTCGATACCCCAAAGTCCTTCCCTGATTAAAATAGATTTAACTCCGCGAGAACAAAGTGTTTTAGACTTAGTTGCCCAAGGTTTGATGAATAAAGAAATTGCCCGCCGCTTAGAAACTAGCGTGCGTAATGTGGAAAAATATGTCAGTCGTTTGTTTAGCAAAACAGGTACTAACAGTCGCACAGAGTTAGTTCGTTACGCCCTCGAACACGGTTTAACCAAGTAGGAATAACTGGGCTGATACCAAGTAAATTTTTAACCCTCTGGCTGCCACAGGGCTATTTCATTCCCCCCAAGGCAGGGCTGTTTCATTCTCACCAAAAAAAGGGTTTTGTAGGGGTAGCGCCAAGAGTGCCTACCCCTGCCACCAACGATCCAATGCGCGTTTGGGGCTGACCGGGCCGGCACTCTTGGCACG
>Ga0075154_10001686_pt1 | contig 15351 bp, 17 predicted proteins | sample JI71714BDNA_FD_70965 | JGI IMG/M metagenome (GOLD analysis project Ga0075154, IMG submission 70965) | Wastewater effluent complex algal communities from Wisconsin, to seasonally profile nutrient transformation and Carbon sequestration -... | ecosystem: Engineered > WWTP > Effluent > Algae... | reverse complement strand
GCGGTGGTGGGGCGCCGCGACCCGTCGTCGGGCCCGGCGATTCATATATAAGGCGTTGTGCCAAAAAATCAAAGAAAAAGGTGCAGCCGCCCCACAAGCGGCTGCACCTGGCGCGGATCGTGTTCGGCTGTGTTCAGAAGTGCTGGTGAAGGCCAGGGACGAGACGTTCTTGTTGGACGGGCGTCAGGGCAAGGAAACCCTCCGGATCGCGCAAGATGGACGTATACTGCATCCGCGTATGGGCCGAGAGGGCAGGGGCTATGGGTCCCCGTATAGGGACGTCGAACAAGAGGGTGCCGAACCGCGGATCGGCGCCCTTGAGGGGGTCTTGCAAGACGTCGGTCCATGCCTGCGCAAAACCAAACCGACCTGGGAGCCACTGCCCACAGAGGGTTTCCAACGCCTTCAACACCGCGACGGCTTCTTCCGAAAGGTGGGGCCTGGACAGATGGTCGAAGAAGGTGGGGTGGGAGAGATCGCCTGAAGCGCCGTGGAGGTAGAGATCGTCGGGAAGCTCGAGGCCTTGGGGGATGGCGCCGGGGAGGAGGCGGCGCAGGAGGTTGGAACGGTGGTTGTAGACCTTCCGGACCGAGGAAGGTGCGACCACCAGGACCCCGCCGCTCCCTGTGGCTGGCCGTGCGGGGAAGGGGCGCATCCACGCGGGCACGGGGGCTTCCCATTGGGCGATCGTTTGGGAGATGGCAACGCCCCAAGACGGCGCGGGTTCCCACAGACGACGGGAGGCTTGGCGGAACGCGACGTCCTCCCAGCAGGCCTTGTCGGGGGCGCACAGCGGCCACTTGGGGGCCTCGAAGCGCGGGCCTTGGGAGGAGGGGGGCAGCTTGCGGAACAACAGGGCCGTGCCGTCCGCGTAGGCGTAGGTGACCCAAGCGTCGTCGTCGTGGACGTTCTGGGGTTTAGGGACGATGTGCCAGGTCTTGCCGATGGTGATCATGTCGCGCAAGTTGTCCAGGAGGGAGGGCCCCACGACCAGCACCATCCCGTCCCCATTAGGGGCGGGCACATGGCAAGATTCGTTGTCCGCCGCGCGTTCGCGCAGGAGGCGGAGGGCGCGCAAGGCGTCGTGCAGGTGCCAGTCCTCGGTGGTCCAGGGCCGAGGGGCCGCGACGGATGGTGGCATGGGGGTTCCTGTGGGAAGGCGTGGAAGGGCGATGCGCAGGCAAGGGCGGCGTTCAGGCCGCCTTGGCCTGCTGCATCGGCAGGAGGTCCTGCCCTTGGAGGGCATGTTGCGCCCGCAGGCGCACCCGCAGGTGGGTGTCTTCCCGGCGCGAAACTCGGGTGGAGCCGTCTTTCATCTCGACCAGGACTGCGTCGGCCACCGCGCGCGCACGTCCGGCAAGGACGTCGGCCGTGGCGGTGCCTGGCGGCAAGGCCGCGAGGCGGGCGCGTTCCACCGCGATGCACAGGTGGAGGAAGAACTCCAGGTGGCGCACCGCCCGGCACTTATCGATCCACTCCCCGTCGACGGGCCACAAGGCCCAGAGATCGGCGCGCGCGATCGCGATCATCACGGCGTTGGAATCCGTCCCAAAGCGGGCCATGAGCATCTTGCGGCCCCAATGGGGCATCCTTTGGTAATGGAGGTCGTAGCCTTCCAAGGCTGGGTAGATGCGGCGGGGTTTTCCGTCCCTGTCGACGTCGAGCCCCGCCGCGTTGCGCCGTATGGCGGCGGCGCAACGTTCCGAAGATTCGGGGAACGACGTCCCGTACCCATGGGTGGCGAAATCGGGGACCGACACGTCGTCATGGAGGTAGCCCGGATCCAGGACGGCCCCGCCCCGGCTGGTGGGCTTGCAGATCGCCCATGCCGGGGCCTCGTCGATGGAAGTGTAGACATCGTAATGGGAATCATGGCCGAGGGTTTCCAGGGCGGGGATCGTGTCCATCTGGGTATGTCCTGTGGGCGGAGAGGGGGGAAAGAGGGGAAGGCAACCGTCGCGCGTGGCGCGCTGGCCGTCGTGGTGGTGTCATGCGGCCAGGGCGTGTGCCCGTGCCTGTGCGCGCCCTTCCAAAGCGAGGCGAGCCGCCCAGGACCCCATGCGGAAGCGCGAGATGGGCGCGCCCCGTCCCGAGGGGGTGTCGAAGAAGGTTTGGGCCCAGGGCGCGGTCGGGTGGAGGACGATCCGGGACAGGTCCGGGGCGGCCAGGGGGCCGTAGCGGACCCAGACGCGTTCCAAGAGGGCCTGTTCGGACCCCGAGAGGAAATCCATGCGGGTGACGCGTCGCGGCTGCAGCGGCATCCCGTAGAGGGGAAGATCGCGGTGGACCGGTCCCGTCTCTTCGGCCAGGAAAGCCCCGTCGAGCAAGGGGGCGCGGGCGATGGCCATCGACCATGCCTGTGCCAGGAAAAGCAGGTGGTGGACGCGCCGCCACGCAAGCGCCTGCCCGGCGGAAGCCGCGAAGAAAGGGACGATGTCATTGGGGTTATGGAGAGGCATCGGGGATCCTGGGGTGGTGGCGCGGGAGGGGCGTTCGTCGTTCCACTGCACACCCCATACCAACGTGTGGCAGTACGGGACGGGCGGGGAGGTCCGCAAACCTCCCCGCCTGTCCTGTTCATGGGGCACACACGGGAACCATGCGGCAAGAGAGGCCGTTCAAGCGGTCGGGCGGTCGTGAGAAGGGGAAGAGGCCTCGGGCTGTGCGTCCGGGCTGTACCCAAGGACCCGCGCGTGGGCAGGCCGCCGTGCGAAAGCATCGGCCAGCAAGACGCGCGCGCGCACCCAGGCCCGCGCCAAGAAGGGGCGGGGCAAGAACGGGTGGTCTTGGACCATCCGCCAGGACAGGGTGTCGAACACGGCGAGCTGGTCGTCCGTGCCGGTATCCTGGATGGCCGCGCGTGCCATGGTGCGAAAAGCGCCCTGCGTTTCCAACTGGTCCAGCGTGAGGTGCATCGCCCCGCTGCCACCGATGGCCAGGGCGTCCTTGGTCGTTCCAGGGCCGAAGAGGTCCCGTGAGCGCACGCGTGCAAGCCCCAGTAGGCCGACACGATGGCAGTCGATGTTGAGACACCACCGTGCACCGTTCCGCCACACGACGTAGATCTGGGCGGAACGGAAGGTGTGGTTTGGGCGCACGAAGGCGGGGAAGACGGCCCGGCCAAAGACGCGCAGCATCAGCAGGAACGGCAAGCGTTTGAGGAAGGTCAGGGGGAGCACGTCGCCTGCGCCGACCACGGCGAACAGAAAGGAGGCCCGCAGCTTCACGGTTGGGTAGCACCAATCCACCCCGCCCGCGGTGCTGGTGCACCGCGAGTCGACGACGAGCAGCCCGTCTTCATGGACGAAGGTGGTCATGGAAAAGCTCCTGGCAGGCGGGCGAGGGAGGAGAGACATGGGCGCGCCCAAGGACGCGCCCTTGCCGCGTTCAAGCGGGAAGAGGAAGGGGCAAGGCAGCCGTGCCCACGCCCCACAGATCCTGATGGAGCGCGAGGCGTTGGTGCGCGCTGAAGGGTGTGTCGCTATCGAGCGGGACACGGCGCACGACCTCCGAGACGCGGGGATCCTTACCGACGGGGGTGTAGGTGGCCCAAGATTGCGCCAAGCCGGCGATGCCCGGCATGAACCTTTGGGCGAGCGCGTCGAGCGCGTCGCGCAGCGCGGGCCACACGGGGTGTTCCGGAGGTTGGGAGAATTGCGCCAAGGAGAGGTAAGGCCCCTGGTCCCCGCAGCCTCCGTAGAGGTCCATGTCGGCAGGCATCCACGGGCAGATCCGTTGGAGGTGCGCGACGCGTTCCAAGAAGTTTTCTAGCCCCGCGAGCGTCTCGTCGCTGTTGTCCAAAGAATGCCATCTCGGGAACAGGCGTGCGTGTTCGAAGGCGTCGTCTTGCGCTTCAAGGCTTTTGGGCGCGTTCGACACGGGCCGCCAGAACGACACCGGATCGAAGGGAGTGGCCGCCTTTTTGTCGCCCCACAGGAAGGGGCGGATCGGCAGGCTCAGAAGGTCATGGTAGGGCAGCACCAGGTGCCTCAAGACAAGGCCCGTGCGGTCGGCGAACAAGAGGACCTGGAAGGGCCCCAGTTCGTGGACGGAATCGGGCGCGTCGATCCGTTGGATCGGGGCGCAGATCTGGATGCCGGGTTTAAGATGTGCGTGGGTGTCGCGGTGTACGGCGAGGACCTGGGGCCCTTCTGGGAAGTCCTGCGCGTCGGCAGAAGAGACATGCAGCGTGGGGCCGATGGCCACCTTTATTTGGCGCATGGCGTGCATGTAGCGCAGGGCCGCGGTGCGGCCCCAATCCGTGCGGGGCGACCAGGGGCGCGCGGTGACGGGCAGCGGGACGAGTGTGTGCATCGCGGGCGTTCCTGTGAAAAAGGGAGAGGGGGCGAGGCGCAGGACGCCTTGGCAAGAAGGACCAAGGTCCACGACGGCCAGGCCCGCCCATCAGGGGGCGAGGACGGGCATGGCCGGAGACGGAGAAAGGGGGAAGCGAAGAAGGAAGGGCCACGGCACCGCCGTGGCCCTATGGAGCAGGTGGGAGGGGAAGGGCGCTCAACCAGGATGGTGGCCCACCACCCAGGCGTGGCGTTTGCGCCCTGCCGAGAGGCGCAGGCCGCCGATGAGGCGGGCGGCGTCCACACGGGCGTGGGGGTCGGTGGTGGCGGCGCCGTCCACCCGTGCCCCGCCCTCTTCGATGAGCCGTTTGGCGGCCTTCCCCGAGGCGGCGAAGCCCGCGGAGACGAGGAGGTGGGAGAGCGCGATGTCCGGACCGTCCAGGGCGACTCGCACCTCCGGCAGCCCTTCGCTGGCCTCCCCTTGCCCGAAGACGGACGCGGCGGCCGAGCGCGCGGCGGCGGCGGCTTCCTCGCCGTGGACCAGCGTGGTCACCGCGTCCGCGAGCGCCATCTTGGCCTCCGCGATCTCCGCCCCTTCCAGCGCGCCGAGCCGACGGCAGGTGTCCATCGGCAGGTCGGTGAAGAGATCGAGGAAGCGCCCGACGTTGTGATCGGGCGTGTTGCGCCAGAACTGCCAGAAGGCGAAAGGCGGGGTGAGGCCCGCATCGAGCCAGACAGCGCCTTGGGCGGTCTTGCCCATTTTGCTCCCGTCCGGGTTGGTGAGGAGCGGGGTGGTGAGGCCATGGAGCGTGAGGCCGGCGGCGCGTTTGCCGAGGTGGACACCGTTGACCTGAACACCGCCCCAAGCCCCGCACTTCAGTGCGGGGTCCCAGGGCGGTTCTTGTTTTGGCTGTGGGGGTGGGGTGGAGCCAGGGAGGAGGGTGCAGAACGGATGGTGTGGATCTAGGGGTAGCGTGATGGCAGGAGGCAAGCGTCGAGGGATGCTGCCGCACGCGTGGAGCGCGGCGTTTTTTCTGGACGGAAACGACGCCATATCAAGGGGATGGAAACGGGCCGCATCACGTTGGTGGAAGCAAGGGAACCCGCGCCGAGCGGGGCACCGTCTTGGCCTGCGTCCGTCGCGCCTCTGCCCGAGGTGGAGCACCTGGCCTTCCGCTACCGGCTGATGCCGACGGCCGAGCAGGAGCGGATGTTCGAGAGGGTGTCCGGGTGCGGGCGGTGGGTGTACAACCAGGCCTTGGAGCTGTGTTTGGACGCGCGTGCGCGGGGTGAGGCCGTTCCATCGGTGTTCACGCTCCACAAACAGCTTCCTGTGTGGAAGCAGGCGCACCCGTTTTTGCGCGAACCGCCTTCCCACACCCTGCAGGCGGCGATCGCGGATCTGGGGGACGGGTGGTCGCGGTTTTTCAAAGGCCAGAACGACGCGCCCACGTGGAGGAGGTTCGGCGAACAGCCCAGCTTCCGTCTGAAGGACGCCAACCAGTTCCTGATCCGCAACCTCCCTTGCACCAAGAAGCGGGTGCGGCACCTGTACCTTCCCAAGATGGGGATGTCGGGGACCTTGGGCCCGGTGGCCTTCGTCCAGCACCGTCCCATCGAGGGGAAGGTGAAGCACCTCACGATCACGCGCGACGGGGGGATGTGGTTCGTGTCGTTCAGCGTCGAGCGCAAGGTGAAGCCCGAGGTCCATGCCCAGCGGGCGCGCGTCGCGGCGCTGGTTCAAGCCGGTGCCTTTGGTGGGACACTGTCGGACGGCGCGACTCCTGGACCCCATGGCCTGGTCGTCACCGGCGTGGATCGCAACACGCCCGACAACGGGGCGTGCGTGACCAACTGGGGGCAGGTCTACGGGGCCCGGGTGGTGACTCCCGAGCGCGTGGCGAGGTTCGTCGCGCTCCAACGCGTCGTGGCGAGGAAGGAAGAAGCGTTCCGCAAGGCGCATGGCGTGGCCCCGGGTGGGTCGTTGCGCCCGCTGCGGGAGAGGGGCATCGAGGAACCCAAGGCGCTGCGCGAGGCACGCGCCGATCTGGCGGCGTTCCACGGGTATGTGGCGCGGTGCCGCAAGGATCTCGCCCACAAAGCCGTGCATGCCATCGTGGCGGCGTCGGACGTGGTGGGCGTCGAGGCCTTGGCGACCAAGGAGATGACGGCCAAGCCCCCAAAAGTGGTGGGCAAGGACCTTTCAACAGCGCCAGAGGGTCCGGTTGTGGCGGGCGCTGGCGACGTGGATGGCGGTTGTGGTGTCACCGATGCCGCCGTGGCCGTGGTGGTGAAGAAGAAGCGTGTGTTCTCCAAGAAGGTCCGCAAGGACATTTTGGACGCCGGTTGGGCGATGACGGGGGCGATGCTGGGCTACAAGGCCCAGCGCGCTGGGAAGGTTTTGGTGCGGGTGGATCCCGCTTACACCTCGCAAGGGTGCGCGGCGTGCGGGCACGTCGCAGAAGAGAACAGAAACGGCAAGGTGTTTCGGTGCGTGGCCTGCGGCCACAAGGCGGACGCGGACGTCAACGCGGGGTGGAACATCCGCGCGCGGACGTTGGCGTCGGTGGCGCGGGCGGCGGGGGTGCCGTTGGCATCCATCGGGCTGTCCACCAAGGTGGTGGGCGAGCGGGGCGTGGAGGTGGTGATCGCGCCCCTGCCGTCTTGGGTGGCCTCCTTGGGGTCGCCATGCCCACAGCCGCCTGCGCAGAAACGACCGAACGACGAACGAAGCGCGGTGGGAAGCACCGTGCGCGCGCCTGGAGGGCCGAGAGGTCGCGGTGAAGGGCGAAAAAGATCCGCTTTGGGGAAGGGGGCGACGATCGCGTCGGCGTCCGTCGTCCACCTGCCCAAGGTAAGGCACCCGCAAGGCGTGCCTGAAGGCCACCGTTAGGTGGTCAGGAAGCCTCGGACTTCAGTCCGGGGAGCTTCACGATGTTCCCCCATTGATCCGAACCGCCCATCTGGAGCATGCATCCATGCCGTTGGGCCAGCTCGACGAAGTCGTGCGCTTGGAGCAGCATGTAGGAAAACTCGAGGAACGAGAGCCCCTCACCGCCCTCGATCCGGCTTTTCACGCTGTCGAACGCCAGCATGGAGTTGACGGTAAAATGGCGCCCGACACCCCGCAGGAAGCCGAACAGATCCATGTGGTCGAGCCAATCGGCGTTGTCCACCATCAGCGCGCCCGTGGGGCCGTCGTCGAAGCGCAGGAAGCGGTCGAAGACCGCCGAGATGCCGGCCTTGTTGGCGGCGATCGCCGCGTCGTCCAGCATCGGGCGTGTCGTGCTGCGGAAGGACGGATCCCCCACCTTGGTGGTGCCCCCGCCCAAGAGGACGATCGGGTGATGGCCGGCCTGTTGGAACCTGCGCAAGGCCATCAGCGACAACAGGCTGCCCGCGTGGAGCGAGGGCGCGGTCGCGTCGAAGCCGATGTAGCCCGAAACGACACCTTGCGACAGAAGGGTGTCCAGGCCGTCGATGTCGGTGGCCTGGTGGAAGGCGCCGCGTTCCCACATGATGGAGAGGAAGGCGGACAGTGGATCAAAGCCGGTATCCATGGAAGTGTTCCTTGTCGAACGTGCAAGACGGGTGCAGGCAGGGGCGCACACACCCCCTGCCTGCCGCCGTTACAGCGAAGGGAAAAGAGAGGCAGAAACGAAAGGGGCGTGGCGCAGGCACCGTAGCCGGTTCACATCTGGCAAGGCCGTGCGCCCAGGGCGACGGCTTGCGCCCCCGTGAGCGTGGCCATATCGCGCCCTGTTTTGTGGACCGCGTGGACCATGAACCAGGCCCGCAGGCGTGGCGGGTAGTGATCGGCGACCATCTTGCTGTAGACGGCGAAGTCGTCGGGATGGAGATCCACGACGCGCCCGTCGTCTTCTTCCTTCTGCGGCCCGTGGAACATCAAGAGGGCATCGGGGGTGACGCAAGACCGGGGCAGGTCCAGGAAGAAGGTGCAGGCCGAAGCGCAGCTGCCGGTGATGGCGACCGGGGTCTGATCCGCGCGCAGCCGATCCATCGAGCGCAGGCGCGCTGCAAAGTTCCCGCCCATGTCGTAGGTGACCACCTTGGTGGTGGGCGGCATACCCGCGGGCGGCGCCGCGGCGGGGATGCAGGCGGCCAGGGGAAGCGCGAGAAGGGCCGCGAGGGCATGGCGGAAGCGGAAGACCATGGAAAGGTTCCTGAAAGAGGAAGGGAAGAGGCGTGGGGCGGTGGCCATGGCACACCACCCGCCGCAAGCCGAGAGCGAAGCCAGGGACAAGGCGTGGGCACGCTGTGCCCACGCCTTGTTGGTGTAGAGAAAAGAGGGAAGAGGATCAGGCCGTCCGTTCCACGGTCACCCGCAGGACCGAGCCGGTGGAGGCCCCGGCCTTGGCGACCAGAAAATCCATCGTTGGCGGTTCGAATCGCCCGTCGTCCGGGCCCGATCCCGCGCCCGCGTCGATCAGGGCGAAGGCGCACAGCTGGGCGGCCATCGTGAACGGGGTGTGGTGGGGGAAGCGCGCGGTGAAGCCGGCGGACAGGGATTCTTGCCCCGAAAGCACCAAGCCTGGCACCTCGTTGATGGCCTCCGAGAGGAACGGGCGGAGCGCGTCTTGCGCGGTGGGCATGGGGACCGAGCCGGGGCTGGGCAGATCGAAGCTGTGGAGGCGCACCACCGAGAGGCGCCAATCGCCCGCGACGGTGACGCGGCCGTCTTGCGGCTCACGCGTAAGGCCTTTCACGCGCACATCCAGGGTGTCGCCGTCCGACAGGGCGCCCAACGCGCCTTCCCCCAGCAGGGCGGCGGCGTAGGCGAGGCTGGTGTCGTCGCGGGCGGTGAGGGTGCCCAGGGCGAGGGTGTGGCTGTGGAAGACCACGTCCGTTTCCTTCACGCGGGCGGCCAGGGCGGCCATGCGCGCGAAGGCGGAGATCTGGGTGTGGGAGAAAGGTTGGCTGTCCATGGTGTGTCCTGTATGGGGAGAAAAGAAAGGGTGGGATGCGGGAGGGAATCAGAGGGGGTTCACGCGGTGCGCAGGAACGTGCCCTGAGTCACGATCAGATCGGGACGATCCCCGGCTGCCGCGACGAGGAAAAGGGTGTGCCCGTGTTGGAGGGGCACCTTGTCCCACCCTCCATAAAGGCGTGAGAGCGTGACGGCGGCTGTCAGGGTGGCAGCCCCTTCTGTCCCGAAGACGTCGGCGTCGCTGTCCGCGATGTTGGGCGCGTTCTCCGCGAGCATGGCATCGAAACGATCCGAACGCCCCAGCAAGACCGCCGGCATCTGGACACGAGCGAAGGCTTCGCCCACCGACGAGGGGGCGGTATCCGTCGACGAACCCCTAAGGAACAGCTCCTTGGGGAGGGAGAGGTTGGTCGAAAACGCGCCCACCCAACTCCCCCTCACCTGGCCTTCTTCGGCCTCGATGTCGTCCAGGCGGTGCGACGAACCGACCTTGGTGCCATGGACGAACCCTGTGGCTGCCACCAGGGCCGCCAAGGTGGCGATGCTGTGATCATCCGTGCCCAAGCGTGCGGTGTCCACGCCGGGAAAGCCCACGCTGTCCGCCACGAAGACGTCTTCGGGTTGGGCGTGCGAGGCCAGCGTGGCGAGGGCGAGGCCTTCGCCGAAGAACTGAAGAAAATCCATAGGGAAGCCTTTGCGCAACAGGGGTGGGACGTCCTTGCGGCGACCCTTCGAAGAAAGGGGGGCGCCGCAGGGACGTCGGGGCGGCGAAGGAGGGCAGGGCGCGCCGCCGGCGTGTGCCCTGCCCATCAAACCTGTGATGCCAAGCTGACCTTTCAGAGAAGGTGGGGGGAGAACGCAGGTCCAGGTGACCAGGTGGTCCCTTGCGGCCCGTCTTGGAGCACGACGCCGCCGGCGGCGAGCAGGTCCCGGATCCGGTCCGATTCGGTCCAGTCTTTGGACGAACGGGCATGGGAACGGGCGGCGAGGAGCGCGTCCACTTTCACGCGGACATCGTCCGTGATGGTGGCTTCCGGCGAGGCGGCCAGCAGACCCATCAGCGCCAGGCCGGCGGCGACGCCGGGGCCTTGCGTATCCGCTTCGGCCACCAAGGCGGCGAGCGCGGCGGGGCTGTTGAGGTCGTCCATCAGGGCGTCCCAGACACCGGCAGGCACGGGGGCCGTGGGGTCTTGGCCTCGCGCGGCCGCCGACAGGCGCCGCCACAGGGCGTGGGACTGTTGGACGAGCGCGTCCGACCAATCGAAGTCCGACCGGTAGCGGGCGGTGAGGAACGCGAGGCGGATCACCGCCGGCGCGATGCCCGCGAGCTGATCCATCGTGAGGATGTTGCCCAGCGACTTCGACATCTTCTTGCCCTCCACCGTCAAGAGGCCCGTATGGACCCAGGTGTGGGCCTGGACCTCCGGGTGCCCCGAGCAGGAGCAGGCGGATTGGAGGATCTCGTTGGCGTGGTGGGGGACCATGAGGTCGCGCCCACCGGCGTGGATGTCGAAGGCCTCCCCGAGGTGGACCTTGGCCATGGCCGAGCACTCGATGTGCCACCCGGGGCGGCCCGCGCCCCAGGGGCTGGGCCAAGAAGGATGGTCCGCGCCCGAGGGTTTCCACAGGACGAAGTCTTGCGGGTGGCGTTTGGCGGCGAGCGCGCCGGTCCGGCTGTAGAGGGTGGCCTCTTCGGGCGCGTCGGGCCGGCGGCCGAGGGCGCCGAGCGACAGGGTGGGGGCGTTGGCCACGTCGAACAGGACGTGGCCTTCCGAGACATAGGCGTGGCCGCGGGCGATCAGCGTGGCGATCATCTCCTGCATCGGCCCGATATGGGCCGTCGCGCGCGGTTCGATGTCGGCCTGCCGCGCGCCCAGCGCGGCGGTGTCGCGGTGCCAGGCGGCGATCGCCGGCGCGGTGATGGCGTCGATGGCGGTGTTGAGGGGTTGCCCCGGGAAGCGGTCGCGCGCGGCGGCGGTGATCTTGTCGTCCACGTCCGTGAGGTTGCGCGCGAAGACCACCTGCGCCTCCCCGTAGAGGGCGCGCAAGACGCGCGCGAGGAGGTCGAACGAGACCGCCGCGCGCAGGTTGCCGATATGGGCCCGGCCATAGACGGTGGGCCCGCACGCGTAGAGGCGCACGCGGGACGGATCGAGGGGGGCGAACGGGCGCGTGGTGCCCGACAGGCTGTCATGGAGCGCGAGCATAGGGGGTTGCCTCGAAGGGTGGGGTGGCGTCAAAGACCCGGTTCGATCAGGTCCCAGAGGGGGTTCTTGGGCAGGACGGCGGCCCGTTCCAGGGCCTCGACACGGTCGATGGGGCGGAAGCCGCACCCATCCACGCCGACGTTCACGGCGTTGAGCCAGCCTGGGCAGTGGGTGTGGATGTGCCCAAAGAGGTGGACGGCGCCACGCCGGATGCCGCGCCAGGTGAGCATCGGGTAATGGCACAGCACGAAGGTCTGGTGGTGTTCCTTGACCTCTTTGATGTCGTGGACCGAGGCCCAGCCGAGCCGCTGGGTCCAGGGTTTGAGATCGTGGTTGCCCACCACCAGGTGCTTGCGCCCGGGGATGGCGGCGAAGGCGCGCACGGCCACGTCCGGATCCAGGGCGAAATCGCCCACGATCCAGAGATCGTCCTGGGCGGTGACATGGGCCTGGTAGGAGGCGATCAGGGCGGCGTCCATCTCTTCGACCGACGCGAAGGGGCGCGCACAGGTCTTCAAGATGCCGGGATGGCCGAAATGCGGGTCGGCGGTGAAGAGGTGGCGCGAGGGCATCAGGGTGTCCTGGTGGAGCGTGGATGTGGGTGCCGTGTGGCACCTGCGAGGCGAAACGAGGTGCGGGGCTGGATCAGAGCTCTGCCGCGACCGCGCGACCGGTGGAGGTCGGGACCCAGGCGCAGCGCCCACCGCTGTCGCGCACCAGGCCCATGAAGGCCAGCGCGCGGTAGACAGAGGCGGTGGGGGCGCCGTCGCGATCCAGGCACGGGTGGGAGGGCACGCGCATGCGCGCGCCCGTGCGGGTGGTGCCCACCATCTCCAAGACGAGGTGATCGCCGAAGGCGTCGCGCGCCAACCGCCCGTCGCGCGTGAGGGGCAGGCAGGCGCCGGTCTCTTCCAGGCAAAGGCCCAGCAGGACCTCTTCTTCGAGGCTGTTGAGGCCCATCAGCGCGCGATCGGCCACGGCACGTGGGTCGATCAAGGAGGAAAGATCGAGGGTCATCGGAAGTGCTCCGTGGGGGAAGGTCGGTGTCGGGGAGGTGCCCCGACCGACCCCCACGGAGGCATCTGGGCTTTCCATAAGGATGGGGTGGAGGCGGGCCCCGCCTCCACCCAAAAACGCAACGAAAGGGCGTCAAGTCTGCCGCACCCTTGAGATGGAGTCCCCCAACCGCGAGAAAGAGGCCAACGCCGTGCGGCGCACGTGCGACGCGATCCCCGTACCGCGATCCATGAAGGGGGCGATCGCGATCTCGGAGAGCACGAAGGACCACGCGAGGATCCACGGCGTGGGCGTTTCCCGCACGCGATCCCGCAGATCGACGAAGAGCGCGACGGTGCGCGCGCCCAGCAGGTCGCCATCGATCTGGCCTTCAGCGTCCGGGTTCCCCACCACCGCGGCGATCGCGTCGACGAGCTCACCCGCCCGGATCAGGGCCGGATCGAGGCGCAGGCCATGGAACGGTTGGACGCTGGCCTCCGCGTGGTGGCCAAGGGGGTTTTGCGCCGCCTCGAAAGGGAGGGACAGCAGGGCGTCGCGATCGACGCGGGAAGCGTCGATGGCGGGCGGGACGGGGGAGGAGAGGACGCCGGTCTTTTCCAGGCCGTCGGCGCCGAAGTCGGAGGCGATCAGATCCAAGAGCGGTACAAGATCGCCCAGGCACGTCGCCTCTTCCACGCGCCGCCGCAACGAACGCCCGCCGACCACGACGTTGTCCTGGCCCCAGCGTTTCCTATCCGAACCGAGGCGGTAGGCGACGAGGTGGGCCAGCATCGCCAGAATGGATGCATGGGCCTCTTGGGCTTTGGCAGACGCGCCGGTCGCCGCCAGGCGCTGTTGGGCGCCCTCGGCGTCCAGGGCAGCGAGGATCAGGGCGGCGACGATATCGGCGCGCCGATCGCCCACGTCTTCCGGCTCGGCCCAGGAGAAGGAGGGCATGATCCCATCGTCCAGCTTGGGAACCGCCAGCAGCGCCGCGCGCAGCCAGACGGGGTGGAGGCGTTGGACGGAGCCGGCCAACAGGCGGGGGGTGATATGCATAGAGGAAAACCTTGCTTGGGAAGGGGCGGGTGTCGGGAGGAAGCTCCCGTCCCTGCCCAAGCACCACGCCACATTGGGCGTGCCGTCAAGCGGGAACGGAACGCTCGAAAAGATCCTCGGGGATGGGCGCGAAGGGTTTGGCCTTGCCGCCCATCTGTTTCATGAAGAAATGGGTGGGCGTGCCCCGGCAGGCGTCGCGCAAGGCGCGCGCCCAACCTGCGTCCATCGGCCGGGCCTGTGGCCCGCTTTCCCCGCCCACGATGATCCAGTCCACGCCGCCCGGCGCGGTGGCCGCGGGCCGTGTGGAGGGGTCGATGGGGCCCAGGAGCGGCTCGCACGACAAGAAGACCTTGGAGAGGCCCAGGCCCTGTTTGGCCGCGAGCAGCTTGGGCACGTCCCGGTCCCACTCGCCCTGATCGACCACCGTGGCGCCCAGCCAGAGGTGGGCAGGGACGCCGTGGGGGAACATCCGCGCGAGCTCCTTGCCGGCCCGCCCGATCCGTTTGGTCAGGAGGAGCCAGTCGAGGTGCGGGGTGGCCGCGATGAGGGCCGCGAGATCGTCCCGCCATGCCGGCAGGATGGAGGGGTGCGGATCGAAGACGTCCGCGAGCGAGGCGCAGAACACCCGGGCGCGCACGCCGGCGCGCGCCGCGTCCCGGTTCCAGGCGAGGGGTTTGCTCCAATTGCCCGCCGAGGTGCGGGTGCGCACGGCGTCTTTGCCCCAGCGCGGGGTGCCCCAGCGCGCGTCCCAGCGCTCCGCGTAGCAAAAATCGCATCCAGGACCTGCATGGGTGCAGCCTATCCATGGGTTCATGGTGTGCGTCGTCCATTCTATGAGCGAATTGGCACCCATGAGGGCCTCCATCGGTGGAAAAGGGGGTGGGGCATCGAAGCGACCCGATAGGGAGAGATCTGGCCCCCGCGGAGAAGAAGTCAACGGCGCCTCATGGAGGGGGAGGGGACACAAACCGTCCGCCGTCCATCGACTCTGGCGGGGTCAGGCGAAAAGGGAGCCAAGCCAGTCCCAGGTGGAGGAGGCCGCGAAAAGAAGGGAAACCCAGATCATGCGCAGGGTGTGCGCGGCCTCGTCCATGCTGCCCGTCACCCACAAGAGCAAGAAGACGGCGAGGAAGGTGATGCCGGCTTTGGCGGCCAGGTGTGCAACGGCTTGGACCACGCCGAACCAGACGACGAAGACCAGCAGGCCCAAGACGGCGTTGGTCGCGATGGAGGCGGCGTTGAAATCGGGGACGAACTGCATGGCGATGCCCTGCCACATGCGGGAAAAGACGTGGTCTTGCAGAAGAAATAGGAGGGTGGCGTGGCGTGTGCAAGCCTTTGAGGGGACAAAGACACCCACCCCGCGCCCAGGGGGCGGGGGTGGGCAGGGGTCAGGCGGCTTTGTCTTGGCGCAGGTGGGCGACGAAATGGGCGCGCCAACGATCGAAATCGTCCTGGGCCCGTGGCGGCACGAGGCCCTTCAAGGCGATCAGGGCGGCCAAGCGTTGGTGCGCGGTGCGGGGCACGTCGGTCTTGGCGCCGAAGAGCAAGCGTTCTTTGGGCGCGCTGTAGCGGTTGCCCGAGCTGTCCTCGATCTGGTCCTCCCATTCGTCTTGGAAGAACGGCAAGACGGCCCGTTTGTGGGGGGTGGTCGCGTCCAGGATGGCCGGCAAGAGCCAAAGGCGCAGCAGATCCTCTTCGCGCATGTCCTTATGGACCGGGTAGCCCACGCCAAAGCCCTCTTCGGTGATGGGGAACGCGCGCACGAAGCCCGCGGCATGATCGCGCGCCGAAAGGACGGTCTCCAAGTGCCCCATCAGGAGCGCCAGCGCGCGGGTGGCGTCTT
>Ga0075154_10001685_pt1 | contig 15355 bp, 24 predicted proteins | sample JI71714BDNA_FD_70965 | JGI IMG/M metagenome (GOLD analysis project Ga0075154, IMG submission 70965) | Wastewater effluent complex algal communities from Wisconsin, to seasonally profile nutrient transformation and Carbon sequestration -... | ecosystem: Engineered > WWTP > Effluent > Algae... | reverse complement strand
TGCAGATATTGCAATCATTATAAATAAGGCAAAGATGCAACCTATAAGAATCACTCCAACATCGACCCATTTCAAAAAGGTGGGGGAGAGTAATTACATTGCATGCAGCCCTGGAGAGGCAGATGCGATTGAAATGAGTTGGATGGATATTCCTACTGGAAAACTACTTGTACCAGAAATTAAGAAGAATGATTACGAAAAGAGTATCAATGAGACAAAACCATCTGTAAATCAAAAAGATTTACAAAAATATGAAGAATGGTCAAGAGATTATGAAAATAAATGAAGTTTATAGGGTTTTATAACAGTAAAGATTCGATTTATATTTATGGTCCTCTTTTATGTATCGAAAATGATAGAATGAAAATGGAATGTATGTATTGTTCAAATATCGCCAATGTTAAATGGTATTATTTTATGTGGCGTTATAATTGTTACATTTGTTTTTTTAAAAAATTTGAAAAAATTAAATATAACCCAGATTATATTATTAAAATCTATTTTAGTAATGTTCTTTATACTTTAAAATATTCTTTAAATATACCAGACATTATAAGTTTCTACATTGGTAAATACGTTAAAGAACGTAATAGAAAGCACAAATTTGAACGCAAATGTTATCACTTTCATAAAGCTACTTGCAAGACAATTTATGCATTCTGTCTATTTGCGAAACGTTACTATCCTTTAGAATTGAATAGAGATGTCAGATTGAAGATTTGTAAATTTATTTTAGAATGAATCAATAAATCATATCACTTGTAAAATTACTATGGATTGGACTTTTACAATCCTTACATACGTAATTATAATCAGCATCGCAGGGATTTCCAGATATCCATTCATAATATAAATCAGTTGTTTCTTTTTTGCATTTTGCACATTTTTTCTGACCCTCTGACATTTTTTTTTAATTTTTTAAAAAAAATGTCAGGGTTGGTTTGTTTAAACGATTCCATTTTTAATTTGAAGGATTTATCTCTTGTTCAAAAAAGCGAACATCACCATCGTTTTATTGTAAAACTTGTAGATGGTACATCATTCTTCATCTCAGACAGTGAATTCACTTTATTACATATCTTTATTTCAAAATATAAAAATGATGAGGTTGAACGCTTGAATCAAGAAAATAAGCATTTGCGAGGTATCATTTCTGCTTTAGATTTTGAAAAACAAAAATAAAATGGAGGGTTACGATTATGATGATTATCGAAGAGTTTTCAACTCTTCAAAAATGTATTTGATGCAATCATCTTATGAAGTTCCTCTATCTTTAAAATATGAAAAGATGGAAAAGGAAGAAAGATGTGATGTTTTTCCTTGCAAAAAGAAAACTCGGTATAGATTAGTGGAATATGCGGTATCTGGAGGAGGTTGCAGCGGCGCCAAAATGTACATGTGTTACAACTGTTATCAAAAACATAAGGAACTTGTTTTTGAAGCTAGAAAATTGAAAAAGAAGAGCGTAGTTTATTATTTTCAAAATTGGACTGAAGTTAAATAAATGAACATTCAATAGTTATACTATCGTGTTTATATGGAAAAGAAGAATTACGTCCTGGAAGATAACTTGCTTTTCCCATTGAATTCTCTCTATACCATACAAGTTTAACATTCAATCCCAACTCTTGACAAAATGATTTGAATTCTGAATCAAAGCAAACTTTTAAAAATGACATGTTAGTGTATCTTATGTTCTGCGGATAATTCCCATCATATACATTCTTTTGTAAAGCTCCAATAAATTCAAATGTATTAGTCCTTTGACCACCACTATTATCAATCATGTAAGTGACAATGTTTTGATATGCTGTATATCTTGATTTTCTATTTTCCTCTTCTTTATCAGTTATCTTTTCTCTTGCTTGTTCCACATCTGATAGTATCCTTCTCTTTTTATCCGTCATTTCATAATCATTATCTGCATCTTTCTCTAACCTCACTTGATAGTAATCCAATTCCGCGTTCCATAAATCAATTGGAATCCCAACTATTTTATGATCTACAATAATTCCTGTTCTATACCAATATAATATCCATCTAAACATCTCACCGTCTCTATCAATGAATAGTTCTTCACCTTCCACGTGTCTTGATAATAACATATCCAACATGGTTCCTGGTCTTGATTGTATTGTTGAATAGGATGTTTCATAATGTGTTCCACCTACATTGATTTTGAGTGTGGCCCTCTTCATTTTTTTTTTAGAAATTTAAAATGATTTATACTCACTAAAATCACCTAATTAAAAAAATCATGGAATTCCGTATCAAGTTGACTAGTCATGTTAGGAACTTTAGGCAGATTCTCATGGAGCATTCTTATTTAATGTACAAACTTGTTATTTCCAGGAATAGCTCCAAGTTGAAGGAGATGATGAACATTTGGGTTGAAATCAACAGTTTGACAGATGAATGGGCATACAAAATTACATGTAAAAATAATGATATTGGAAAGGAGATTAGAGAGCTGATCATGTCGTATTCAGATGTAATGTGTAATGTAATTATTGATCGTCATGTGGATGAAAAAAAGATTGAAAACATTATCAAATTGGAGGCAAAGTTTCTATCTGTAATTGGTAAAACTTCCACAATTTCTGAATGGATTGCTTACACAGTGGATTTGATTGAAATGTTCAAGAATCCCAAAAAAACTTATTGTTTTGAGAGTGCTGAAGTACTTGGAAAAACAATGGATACTATATTTTATCACCAATCAAACCAACTGAAAGGACCATAAAATTTGTTTAAATCTGTTCCAAATTTTTGTTTAAACATTTCGGAACACGTTCTTCTTTTAACTTCCAATGATTCTCCAGGATTTAAAGGGCAATCAATTTGATCACATCTAAATGGTGTATAACCTGCTTTGTAGTGTTTTTCATAATCCCACCTTCTTTTCAATGTCACTCCTTTTGATGGAAATCTATTGTTGAGATTTTCCAATTTATCTCTTACAAATTCCAAAGGAACTTCTGCCCTTGCCAAAACTCTAACCATGTTTTGACGTTCTCTATCTTTTGGAAAATGATCCTTGATATCAATACATGGAGCCAATTGTTCGTTTACATCAATATGTTTCACCTTCTTTCTCAGTGGAGCAGGAGGAGGTGGGGGTCTCACATCATATTCCTTTGGGAATTTTTTCAAATTCTTCAATAAATGTCTTAATATCCAATTATCCATTTCCCTCCCAGATACGTGAAAATAACCCCCTTGATACAGTGGCAAATCATTACAAATAATCTCCTCCATGGGAACTCTAAACCACAGCTGAGGACATTCTGATTTGGGAAACTTTTTGTAATATCTTTGCAAATCCATCAAAGTAGGTTCATCCATTAAATCCAAAAATTCTGCAAATCGTTTCAAATAGGGAACCAAGGAGTTCGATTCCGAACGAATGATACGTCCAAAAGAAAGTAAAACTTCAAACGTTTCCAACGAGAAGAATTCCCCGTCCACGTGTTTCTTCACCAAATCAACAGATAATTCGACGATTCTATCATCAAAAACGACTTCATCTTCATAATTTTGTTTATAATACTCTAACGTGTTCATACTGTTCAAAAACTCTTCACCATATTCAAACCATCCTTGAAGATGTATTCTATCCTCAGTTTCTCTATACACAATAATGATTCTGCATTCATAAGGGTTCAAAGTGGATTGATCTATTGGACTCTTGGCAACGTGCACATTCTTTAAATGTGCATGATTTGCGGAAAGCCAATCCTGAATGGCGTTTGGATATTTTTTTAAGCAGACACTCATGGAGTAATTTCGAAGAAATTACTCCTAACCCTTAATTAATTTTTCTTTAATTAGGAGAAGGTGTGGGAAGTGAATTTCTTCGAAATTCACTTATGATTTTAATCGGTAGAGGTGCTGAAGGATGTGTATATTTAAATAGCAAAACATCAGTGATCAAAGTGTTTCATCAACAGAATGGATGGAAGGAAAACTTTCAAGAGTTGGAACGTTTTTTGATACTTTACCAGTACACTGAATCTGTTCCAAAGTTGATTAGAATTGACTTTCAGAATGCCGTCATTGAGATGGAGTATCTGAAAGACTACATTACTTTGATGGATCTGAAACGTTTAAAGCTGTTAAAAACGGAAAAAGCGTTGAAAAGTTTGATAACTGTTATTGAGGAAACACATTTAAGAATGATTCCTGATGATCAACATTCCTACCAGGATTTGGGATTTTTTGAATTTTGTGTTCATCAAACAAACACAATGGTTAAGATTGAGGATGGAATATGTATATCGGCGAGATTTATTGAGGGTGGTAAATTTATAACGGCTCCAAATGTTGTAAAGAATGGAATAGTTGCAAGTACTTTGAGAGATTTTTGGGGAAAAATCAGGGCGCCTTCGGCGCCCTGATTTTTCCCAGAGGAGGTTTCTCCCCAAAATATCTCTTCTTAATGTTCTCTAGCTTTTTTACAATATCATCACTTTCATCAGGCCATCCGAACAATTCGGTTCCTGCAATTTGTTTAACTTTTTTATACGCATCCAATACATTAATTCCATGATACATAAAATATAAAATTAATGTATGTGGTGATCTATTGATGCACAGCGCGCATCCTAAAATGATTAATTTATCACTTTCAATAACTTTATCATAGTATTCAAACGTTAATGATATTTGTTTAAACCATAATTCATCATTAGTAATATACTTCTTATCGTCATCATGTTCGATAATGGATTGCCATATTAAAATGTAATCAGGATGAAAATCTTTTGCTTTTTTTTCAATCTTTTCAAGACTTAGATCACTACACCACGATTTAGCATTACTACAATGAATTTTTCTATTTGTTTTTAGTATCGTAATATTTGTTAATTTGGGATCAGAATAAGGTCCCAGCTCATTCTTTTTGTTGTAAGTATTTCTTGATGTATCATTTCTTTTCATAACATAAATAATGTGATTAAACGGTAAAGAACCTGTCGCAGGTTCTACTCCATGTATCAAATGAGTTATACCAATCTTTTGACCTTTTTTAATGGGAAAATTGTCATATTTTTCATAATCCTTTGAAACATATAATGGAGGCATATCTCTAGATGAATACAATATCACATGATTTGCAATGGTTTCAATATCATAAAATTTTTTTGGACTAATCTTTCTTACTTCATAATCTGTAATTAACTTTGTGGGAATCTTCTTTTCAGGCTTATATGTATATGGTTTACGAGTTGTCTGTTTTCCTCTAGCACCAATATGATCGATAACTTGACACTCTTTACTACAGAATGGAACTTCACATTCTTTACATTGTAAAGTTGTGATGGATGAACATATTTTACAAATTGATTCCATTTTTTTTTTAATTTTTAAAAATACATTATATAGAGGTGTTTTCATGAGTTTTGAAAAGGAATGGGTAATTATTCAACGCAACTGTGATGTCTGTCATATTCCTATCGGTGAAAGCAAAGTACGTGAATACAAGTGTAAATCATGTGGAATGGATTTTGACGTTGCTCATGATTGCAAAGTAGAAGATATTGATCTTTGTCCAAAAGGGTTTAGATTTGGATGTCAGAAAATGGAATAAAATTTATTTTTTTTTTAAGAATTTAGAGGGTTAGGGAAACTTCAAAAAGTTGGTTTTTCCCCTCTCATGAAACGTCTTCGGATCTCTTTTGTTGATAGTTCCTACACTGTTCCTCTTTATGCTGCTCAACGTATGCATCGTTTAAAGCTATTAATGGACGAACATCCTGATGCTGAAGAATTTGATATTGAAGAAGTTGATGGTGGTAAATTCCGTAAATGTCTTGAAGCCATTGTACCATCCATCGAAACGGTAGGATTTACAGAAGATTCAAAACCTTCTGCAGATTTTTCAGAATTTGCATTATTTTTGGAACCTTTGAATAATAACATATACACTATTGTTCCGATTATATGTGAATATCCGATAGACAAGTTTATATTACATAAGAATACCACAATTCTTTGTCCAAATGATTGGTTTAATGAACTTGAAAGCTTTGAGTATGAGATGATAAAGTTGAAAGCAACAAATTATTATGCAAGAAATACAGATGTTTCTGTAAGAATGTTTGTTTCGTTTTTTAAAGAGAAACAAATCATAACAATTGTGAAGGAAATAAAAGAAATTACAAAGTAATAGAATTATTTATTTTGATGCGTTTTTTCGGTCTAGATTTTCCTTGTCTAATTAGTGTCCTCATCTTTTCCATTGGGTCATACTTGTAAATATCAACTAAAACACCAGACATGTCAAACAAACGCGTTTGCAAATCTAATGCTTTTCTCCATTCTCTTGCATTTTGTATTTGATTTGCTCGCAGTTCAAACGGATGACATGACTTTATCTTTTCATACTGAATATACCACATTCTTCTCAACTGGACAGAAACTCTAAATAATCTGAAAACATCACGATTGGACAAGAATGAAAGAACATTCTGAACAATCGGTTTATGTTGAAATATGTCGTACAAGGAGGACATGTACATAAGAATAGATTTTTGGAAGAAATGAAGTAATTTTTTCCTCAATATTTTTTTTCTGTGGCAGAATTCCGTGGCAGAAAAAAAAATAATAATGATAGGGCTTCCAAGATTTTTTATTGGTGGTGGAATGGCATATTATGGTCCTACTGCTGAACGAGACAAGAAAGTTGTCAAGTTTCTTGCACATAATATGTTCAATCTCTTTGGTAATTCAATCGAGATTGTTACTGGTGGTACAGCAGGTATTCCTGAAGAATTTGCCCTTGAATGGAATTCTATTGGAGGAAAGCATGTTCTTTGTGTTGTTTCCTCTGAATATGAAGAAGAATATTTGTCCCGTAATTTACCATTTAAACATATTATTGTTGGTAAATCACAAGAAGCACGACGTATTGCTGTTACCAAACTTGAGAATATCAAGTGTGCAATTTTCATTCAGGGTGGGAAGTTCTCCACACATGAAATGATCCTGTTCAATCAAAACAATGTTCCGATTGTACCATTTGTTGGAAGTGGTGGAGCCGCAGGTGGAACTCAACCATACAACGGGGCGAATTATGAACCTGAAGAACGATTCAAAAAAGGGTTGATTGCATCTACTGATCCAAATGAAGATCCATGTGAAATTGCAAAGTCAATTGTTTTTAATAATATTAAAATTAATTAATGAACATGTAAAACTAGCTTTTCTAAATGTTAAAAGGTCAGCCATCTTAAACGTTTCATACATTAATTCATGTATTCTAGGTTCAATAGAAAGTACATGAATGGATTATTTGCTACATAAGTAATATTAAAATCTTCATTCAAACAAACATCTACTGGTTTTGAATATTTGCACAAAATAACAACAAATGGTGCTAATGTTATAAACGGTAAACTTAAAATTATGAAAAGTAGAAAAAAACTGATAACAGAATATACAATTTGTAACAATGCTTTAGAAATATTATATGAATCATAACAAAATGCACAAATTATAACAATGAGTGATCTAAATCCTTGTTTAATGTATTCTTTTCTTCTTGTCCATTTTTTCAATTCATCTCTACGTATTCTATTGATGAATATGTTCTCATGTAAAATGACATTTCTTCCAAACCATCTTGCAAATCTTGGATCAACAACCCCTTCATCCATGTTTATTAGTAAACCAAATATCTCTTTGTTCCCATTCATCTATTGATCTTTTTCCTCGATTGTAAAATCTATTATCATATCTTGCACACCATTTAGAGCAATAGATTCCTGATATCCTTTGCCAATTTTCATCCAATGGTATAGAGAAAGAAATATCTTTAATTTCTTTTTTGCATAAATCACACGATGAAGTCTCCCTTAACGACATGCTGCAAACCTCGGGTTGAAGAAAAGATGATTGATCAAATTGAACGGCTGGAATCTACGATATGTGCCCTCGATGTTAAATGTAAAGCAATACACTATCAAATGACGGAAGCCCTTTTAAAAGCAAAATTTTTTAAACAAAATGGGGATCCTGTTCGTTGCAAAGCTGAATTGAAACGAAAGTTTGATTTATCAAAAACATATGAGAGATTTGTGAATTTTCATTCAAATGTAGTGAAAATACGAAATGCAATCGATGAAACACAAGCAATAGGTGAAGTGGTTGGGAACATGAATATTGCAAATAAGATATTTGAAGAAGCTCTAAAAAATGTAAATCCAGAAAAGATTGATGAATTAATGGATAGTTTGGAAGATAATATAATTAAAGTGAATGATGTATCTTCCGCATTAAGTAGAAGTAATGTTGGAGATTTTGATGAAGAAGCAGCAATGAAGGAATTGGAAGAAGAAGAAGAAGAAGAGTTAAATTTACCATCTTTAAACCCAGTAAGACTTATGATTCCACAATAATTTACAAATCTTCAATCTGATATCCTTATTTATCAATGATGAATAATACCTTATACAAATTAATGAAAACGTATTAATTGCTTCACGAGTCTTTCCAACAGTGACATTATAAAAATCATGTGGGAAAATATACGCCTTTTCAAATTTCAAACGGTTCCGTAATTCGTTTGGTATTTTTAAAAAGGGTATTTGTGAACTACCAACAATTTCCGATATATCTGAAGGTATGTCTATAAATCCACTACGTACATGATGCATTGTACATTTGTAACAATTGTCGTAATAGCCTCCGTATTGATAAGAGTATGTATATCTATTACATCTTGGTGAACAACATTGACCTCCGTGTTTTTCGTTTATAAATACGGTATATTTATAATATCCGCGAAACGTTTTATATCTATACACCTCCATTAATTTTTAAAAATTATATAAAGGGGAAGTCAAAAACTTTCCTGCGGAAATTTTGATTTTTCCAATGGACCTTGAGCAACGTCTTGAACAAACAAATTCAAAGATTCTTCAATTGATTGAAAAGGTCAAATTTCTTCAAATTTCTCGACGGGACGAAATTGAAGTTTTAAAGTATAAACGTGATTCTGCAGCCCCTTTCAATTTTGACGTTTTTCAATGAAGAGTCGTCTCGAAGAATTTAAACGTCTAATTGAAGAAGAGGAGAAGGAAAATCCTATTGAACGTAAGCTTGATGAGATTGATAGGAATCTTGAAATGTTGAATAAAATTTTGGATGAGTAAGAGAGATAAAAAATTTGAACGGTTTCACCGTCATTCCATTCATCAATATGGATTGACCTTTACATTTACCACACCTTCACCAAACGCGCAATTTGGTGTAACTTGTGGTCCCGTTGACGAGGAAAAAAGAAATTATGAGTTTATTTTCGACCCGCAACTCGAAAAGATTCACGCAGGTTCATCCTATTTGACCATTATGCACATTGAAAGCAAACGTAAAGATACTACAATCACTGTATTGCCAAAGACCGAAGACAAAAAATTTCAAGAACCTTTTATGCTCTTTCCAACCCATGTTTGTAGAACAAACAAATTGGCAGTTACAAAAATGTATTTGACCATTGTAAATAATCAATTGAGAGGTGACATTAATATCCCCATTTGGAATCCTCATTTTAATATGCAATGGTTCATTGGAACAAATCGTTATCATGCTTTGGATTTTTTTGATCCCGAACAATCTTTGGAATTGGTAGATGTTTCAAAAATTCCTCAAGGATCCTACATTACTGGAAAACCATCCTTCAACGGTATAACTGCAAGTAGAACCGGAAGGCTATTAGGTTACTATCTTAATAGTAACGATTTTAGTGGTTGGAGAGCTGTTTCCATGCGTTTGGGACGTTTATACGAACCATTGATTGCAACAATTTACTTGAATCATCATCCGGATTACAAATTTAAAGAGGTTGGATTTTTATCATTGGAAAATGGCAGTCCAATTGATGGTTCTCAAGTGGATGGTATCATTAATGATGAATTTGCTGTAGAATTCAAATCTTCAAAATTCAATTGTGATTTTGAACCTGTATACATTTCACAATGCATCATGGAGATGGCATGTGGATTCCCTCATATTGACTTGGTAAAGTTTTGTGAGCGCCAGGTGAGAGTTCCCGGGGCCTCCGGCCCCGGGAACTCTCACCCCAATGATTCCTCTGTGGGAAACCCCGGGGCCTCCGGCCCCGGGGTTTCCCACCCCCGCAACTCCCTCTGGGCCACCGAGTATTCTTGCAAAGAAATTAGACTGTATAGAAACATAGAGTTGGAAAGGGAATTAATTTCATTATGTAAGGAAAGCAACGCTTTAAAAGGACCTAAATTTGATGCAATAATTCAAACTGAACCGTTTGTAAATATGCGTGCAAAATTGGAACATTTGGCAAAACAATGTAATGAGAATGCTAAAATGATTCCAGTGGATTTAAAATTGGTTGAACGGTTTAAAATTTACAAACAAAACATTTTGGATATTCAATCAGAAGATTCTTGTCTGCTAGATCCTGTTTTAGATAGAATAGAAAAAAGACAATCCAAAATATTTGCGGATTTTCAAGAAGAGGATAAAACAAGTTTGGTCACGGAAACATTGAAACAAATTCAAGATTATACAGATATATTATTATCATTAAAAAAATAAAAAAATGATTGGAGTTATTGCATTGGTTTTCATTATCGCTTTTACTGGGGTTCAAATTTCCAGAAATAACCAATATGATTCAGAAATTTTAGCTTTACAAAATATGGTGGTCCCCACCACTACGGTGGTGGGAACCACCACTACGGGAGTGGTCACCACTACTCCTTCTCCTCCTACTGATTTACTAATTGAAACTGGAGTATGTCGGATATTTGATCAAAACGTAGTTTATACGAATCAATTAATTGGTTATCAAATTTATACCAATAATGTTCGAACATATGTTGTTTTCAACGCTACAGATATTACCGGAATATCATCTGCCGGCAATGTTGCAAATGGAGGAAGTGTTTGTGAGGATCCTGCAAGTCTTGCAGCATATACAACTTATATCGAATTTTCATTTTCAAAATGTACAACGGATTTAACTGGAAATACTCTACTTTACACTATTATTGATGAAGTGCCTCTTGTTTTGGGTAGTACCATAAATGCAAATTCTATATTACCTTTTGTACCTTCGGAAAGTGCAAAAGTTGTTATTCCCGGAACAACAACACCAATTTATGGATCTTTCTTTTATCAAACCTATTTTTTATGTTACAAAAATATGTTTTCCATGAATTTTATTGAAAACTCTAACTCATTCAGATTCACTGTTGGTTTGACGGCTGCCAATGGAGGAATTGTCAACATTACAGAACCGATAAAAATTACCATAATGATTGGAAGAGTATTTCAATAAAAAATGAGTGAAGAAGAGGGTGAAATAATAAAGACTTCTCTGCAAGTTGCGCTTTACAGAATTGCACTTGGCGTGATATTTGGTACATTTTTGATTTCACTTCTATTCACTGTTTGGGCTCTAACAATCTATGGTGTTGGACCAAATATTGGAATTTTAATTTTTAATTTCATCGGATTGTTTGCGATATGTTTCATTGTGATAAATAAAATATTCTAGCAATTGTCTTCATCCACCTCCACGTTATTATCCAAAATATTCACCAACTCTTCAGCCACAATCTGAATTTCAATATTCATATGTAATGTCAAGCTTTCCAATCTTGAAATGGCATCATAACTCTCCATTAATTCCCTTGTTTGATTTAGATTCCATTTTGCAAAACATTTTAAACTCTGTATCGAACGTGTAACTAAATTAAATTGCATTTCCAAAAATAAAGACTGACATATTCTGTACATGAATCTATTCATCACCATCGGGAAAACCACATTCCCCAAATCTGCATGATAAGCGGTAATAACAATTGAATCGATGAGTAAATACATTTCTCTCAATACAGAAGACACATCGGTGTATTCAAATTGCATTTGAATTGCATTAAAAACTAAGTCCGTACATAAAACAGGTAGAATTTCTGGAGTTTCTGCAAGATTTGCAAGACCTGATGATCCTTCTTTTCTTAAATCAGCACTTGGAAAATTTAAAAATTTCACAAATGTCGGAATACACGACACCATGAATTGGTGTGTGTTTTTAAATTCCGTAATGGTTGATAAAATCTGTGCAGAAAGGAATTGTACCAATTTGTCACTTTCAAGTGAATACTTTAAAATACGTTCAAACAATGGTTTGTTTTGTATCAATAACATCTTGTACGGGTCACTATACTTTATCAAAATGTCAATGGTTCTCAATATATCTTCAGCTACCGGTTCCATAACCATGATTGGAACTGGAAAATGTTCAATCAAGACACGATTGGTCATAATGTTCCATAATTTGCTGACTTTTTCAGTGTTTGGAAGGTTTTCCTGATGAATAAATAACGATCTCAAAAAATGAGCTGAACACGAGATTATATGCCAATCTTCCATGTTGAATATTGAGCACACCAAGTCACATACGTTTTGATTTAAAATCAAATCTCTCGTGTTGATATTATCAATACACATGTTGGAGAGAATCCACAATACTTGTTTTGGATGTGTTTTTATACAATTTAAAAATCTTGGAATAATTGGTATTAACCTTTGTATCCAATCACTACTTGCTTCATATGCCGAAACACCCAGAAAACACATTAAAACGTCTTCTCTGTGGGCGGGAATGTCCATCAATGATATTAACCATTCAAAAGGTTTAGAATTTGGAAAGATGTAAGGACCTTTATACTCTGGATACACATTAGAAGGTCCAAAATACATGTCAATATTTGGATTACTTAATAACTTTGCCAAAATAGGAAGGGATTCGATATTAAAGTTCAATGATGATATCGTTTTAACGATAACTTCATGGGTAAATTTTTCGTTACCGCGTTTTCTTTCCAATTTTTCATTTCGAATTCGTTTGGTGTCTGTACGTTTTACAATGGCATGATCGTCCTTTTCGTGATCATTCTTGACAAATTTTCTCTCATTCCTTCTCATTTTTTAATAAAGCTTCAACAACCGTTGGAAACTCCCGGCCCATAATCTTCCAAATGGCTTTACCAATTTCCCGATGCTCTTTCTGCGTTGTAGGGTCCATACGAACTTGACAGTAGTGAATGAAAGACCTCAAAGTACCCGATTGATAATATTTGGTCTTTGTCAACCCTTCAGGAAGAAGAGCGCGAGCTTGCTCCTTGGCAATGCCCAATTCCAATGATCTATTATACAAATCAATGGATTTGTTCCATAATTCAATTTGCATACTGTTCCATTGTTCATGAAGTTCGGGATCTTCCGTCTCTAAAGAGTTTTGACGATTCTTCTTATCTTGCAAACGTCCTTCCCGGATGAGCGGATTTAAATCAACTTTATGATATCTTTGAGAAAACTCTTGATATGAAAAAGATCTATGACGAATGACCTGACGCGAAATATCACGACTAGTTTCCACTTCCACACACATACTAACCATTTCAAATGGACTCCAATGTTTATGTTTAATTAAATAATTGATTAAATTGGTATTTTTCGATTTCTGAACTTCTTCATGAACGTTTACACGTGCACAATGAAGAATGTGTTCTTCAGCGTTAGGGGTGACCCAAATTAATTTTACTTTCATTTAAAATAACCTTCAAATTCTTCCTTTTGTTTTTCGAGCAAGGTATTATTGGTGTTCAATAGCAATAACTTGTTTTCAATTTCTTGATTTAAATCAGTAATTTCCTTTTCAATCTCTTGTAAAACCAATTGATGATCTTGAAATTCCTTAAGATTAAAACCATACGTATCATTCATAAATTCACGTTCGTTTGCCATTGCTACCAATTTATCGAATACTTCAGTTTTGGTTTCGTCTAAATTATTAATAGCATCTCTTAATATCTCTTGCATATGTGATTTATGTTTGAGTATCTTATCTTCCTCATTTTTGATTAACTGTTTTTTTTCAGACACATACTTTTTTAAATCCATTGGATCCAACTTTGCAAGCTTATTTTTCAAAAAATCTATTGATTTTTCCAAATCAACAATATCATTTTCATTTTTTTGAATTGATAAATAAATATCTTTAACTTGAAGAAAACGAGTTGCATTCAGTGCAACCTCATCTTGTTCACTTCTTGGACGTTTCTTAGGTGGTTGTTGGATCCTACACGTTTCACTACAATACCAATATTCCAATTTTTCTTCTTCATTGCACTTTGTGCAAATACAATCCCTAGATTGACAATCTGAACGTTTACACGGCATGTAATCTTTTACATGTGTTTTTGATTCTGAACAACGATAACATTTAAAAATTGCAGCCCTCATGGAGAAATTAATTAATCATTTGGATAATTTTGGATGGAATGAAGTTTATGTAATTCCAGAAAACGATAGACGGATATTAGGAGTGGATTTTAAAGATGGAATAGATGAAGAAGAAAGTGAATCAAAATGTTTAAAAGTTATTGAATCTATTGAACATGAATATAATGATAGAAAGGGTGATTACTATATTACTTTTCATCAATAGATCCTCATGCACAAATAAACGTTTTTTCAACGCTAAATTCCACCAAAATTCTTCCATCATCCAATTCATTCACTGTTGTAAATTCAAAATAATATTCATTCCTATATCTTCTGCCAATCATTCTACGAATATATTGAATTCTTGAATAAATAAATTGTGCATCCAAATCATCCACAATGAACCAAGTGTAAAAAACCATGACAGAAGCAGGGGTTCAGTGGGTTGAAAAAGTTAAAACACTGATTGAACAATCAAGACAGGAGAAGCGATATCTTTTAATTGTGGACGCACCCCCTAAAGAAGATCAAAAAACAATTCTAAACATTTTAAGAAATATTATGAAAATTAAGATTTCCGGGGAAAAATCAAAGGAATGGAAACTTGAAATCTCAAAAGATCCTTAATAAATGTCGAATTTGGAGAAATGGATTCTCTTTTCTTTTTCAACTCTAAACGAGCGTTTCTCATGCTTATATTGTGTTTTACCATCAGATAAGCAATCACAATGCACAAGTACAGGACCTCCTGCTTCGTTAATAAAATCGATACATTGTTTAAACATGTCATCTGTAATGTGTGACTTTACTGAATCTTCAATAACAAAATCAAGATATTCGATATCATTGTGAACTTTGTAAATATTTTGAAAATCTTCCAAATCACCCAAACGTATAATACGTCTAATCATGTAATCTTTGATAATTTCAAGATTATTGGCGGGTTTTACACCACTTATATATAAAATACCAGGAATAACAGATGTTATAACATCACTTAAATCTGGAACATCCATAAATGAAAACATTTTTTTTAAAAACATGGAATTTTTACAGTTTTCGGAAAAGTGATCAAAAATAAAAA
>Ga0075154_10001684_pt1 | contig 15358 bp, 11 predicted proteins | sample JI71714BDNA_FD_70965 | JGI IMG/M metagenome (GOLD analysis project Ga0075154, IMG submission 70965) | Wastewater effluent complex algal communities from Wisconsin, to seasonally profile nutrient transformation and Carbon sequestration -... | ecosystem: Engineered > WWTP > Effluent > Algae... | reverse complement strand
ACTCCTTTATCTTCTGCAATGGTCGTAGTGACTAGAAAGAAAATCAACAAAAGGAAAGCTATGTCTGCCATAGATCCTGCATTGATTTCATTAGCCATCCTGTTTTTCTTTGCCATAATAATTACTTAATTAATTATTTGAAAAAACTTTTAATCTCAAAAAATATGATAAGTAAAAAAGAAACTACTGTCAGTCCAAGAAGTGAATACAAACCAGCTGAAATGAATTTACTCAATCCTTCTGTAATTCCAAAATCAGGCGCCCAGTACGCATCAAATCTACCTCCAGTGTCGTGAGATGAAGTGTAATATAAAACAATGAAAGCCACTACTATTAAACCAAATCCAATGATAGATTTAGATCCAGATTTAAAGTTTTTAAATAAATCCGTAAATACCCCCAAAATCATCAAAACTATAGCCAAAATAGTCATGATAATCATCATCCAAAGACCTGAATTAAAACAATTTACATCAGACAAATCTTTTCTGTCGATAAGTTCACTAAGATTGTACCCACCTGATTGGCTTCCTGTGTAAATTCCTAAAGCAAATATGATAAATAAGATAGCACTTACCCCAACAGCAACTGCGTCTCCATTTTTTACCAAATAATTATATAATTTAGTCATTTTAATTTATTTTATGGATTAAAAAATTACTTAAATGACTTATTTCTCAACATAAGCTCTACTAATGCAATAGACGATTCTTCCATCTTCATGGTGATGGCATCGATTTTTGAAACAATATAATTATAAAATATTTGAAGAACAATAGCCACGATAAGACCAAATACCGTTGTCAAAAGTGCTACCTTAATACCACCTGCAACAACTGTAGGAGAAATATCTCCTGCCGCTTGGATTTTATCAAAAGCCTGTATCATACCGATAACCGTACCTAAGAATCCCAACATCGGAGCTAGAGCTATGAATAATGATATCCATACCAAGCCTTTTTCCAATAACGACATCTGTACTGAACCGTAAGAAACTATTGCCTTTTCTACTCCTTCAGCACCTCCTCCCACATTTCTTAATCCTTCATATATCACACTTGCTGCTGGGCCAGGAGTGGCTTTAGCTACTTCTTTTGCTCCTTCGATATCACCTGATGCTAATTTATCATCAATTTTTGCCATTAGCGTGTCAGTATTAGCTGATGCTATATTCAAAGTGATAATTCTTTCAATACAGAATGCTAATCCAAAAATCATACAAGCTAGTACTGGAGTCATCCAAATCCAGTCTCCTTCAATAAATTTTTCTTTCAAAGTTTGAAACGCACTTACCTCATCTGTTGAAGCCGCTGCTTCTGTTACTGTTTCAGTTACCGCTGCTGCTGCCTCTGTTCCAGCAGCTGCCAAAGAATCTACTGCTTCACCAGCTGCTGCTGCTACTGAATCAGCTGCCTGCGCCAATACATCATGAGCACCCATAAAAGATGCTATCATAAACACACCGATTAAAAATAAAAGTTTTCGCATGATTTGTTAATTTACGTTTTAAGATAAATAAAAAGTGATTACAAAATAAAGGTTAAAAGTATTAATAATTTTTAAATTTTTTATGTTCTACTCTTTTTTTTTGCGGAGAGTGAGGGATTCGAACCCTCGATACCCTTTTGAGGTATACACACTTTCCAGGCGTGCTCCTTAAACCGCTCGGACAACTCTCCAACGACGCAAATGTTGAAAAATTACTTGTAATTACAAAATGTTTTTAAACAATACTTATTTTTATAATATATATATATATGAATTACAGATTATTAACAACATATTAAATTAATAAAAAATTTTAGCTTTAATTAACTTTGAGTTCAAAACGCTCTTAATATCTATTTATATGATTAGACTATCTTTTTATCATTTTTGGTGTGTGCCGAAAAGCAAATTCGCATTAAATGTCGTGACGGATGCTATTTCGGCAATGTCTTTTTGTTTTATTTCTGCCAGCTTTTGAGCAATGAACCTAATATAGGATGGTTCATTTCTTTTACCTCTGTACGGTACAGGACTCAAATAAGGCGAGTCTGTTTCCAAAACTAAGTGGGCAAGATCGATTTGGGAAACCACTTCAGCAACTCCTGCGTTTTTATAGGTGATTACACCTCCAATACCCATAAAAAATCCAAGGTCAACGATTTCTTTAGCTTGGTCCATGTTTCCATTAAAACAATGAAATACTCCCTTCAAACTTCCATCCTGCAATTGTTTTACTGTTTTTATAGTAATATCCAAAGATTCTCTAGAATGTATAATTATAGGCAATCTAGCATTTCTAGCGATTTCAATTTGGATTTTGTAAGCATCTTCCTGTTCTTTTGTAAAAGTAGTATCCCAATAAAGGTCGATACCAATTTCTCCAATAGCACAAAAAGCATGGTTCGCTAAATACTCTTCCATGGTTTGTAATTCTCTTTTATAATTTTCCTTTACATAGCATGGATGTAAGCCAACCATAGCATGACAAGAAGGATGTTTTTTTTGGATGAATAACATGTTATCCAAGGACGAACTATCTATGTTGGGCATGTATATGTCCGTTATTCCTTCCTCTATTGCTATTTGGATCATTTTGTCCAAATCTTCTTCGAATTCTTCGCTATAAATATGAGCGTGTGTGTCTATAAACATTACTTTTGCGGATTGAAAATTTTAAAATTTTGGCAAAGAAACAAAAATATTATGTGGTTTGGGAAGGAAACACTCCTGGTATTTATATGTCATGGGAAGATTGTCAGCTTCAAATCAAAGGACATCCAACAGCAAAATATAAGTCTTTTGATTCATTGGCAGAAGCTGAGTTTGCACAGAAAAGAAACTACTATGAGTTTGTAAAAAAAAGTGTTAAAACAGTATCCAACAGTAATGAAAGTAAAGAAAATATACTGAAAGATAGTATTTCTGTGGACGCAGCTTGTAGTGGCAATCCTGGAACCATGGAGTATCAATGTGTGGAAACTCATACTGGTAAACTAATTTTTCATCAGGGTCCTTTCAATCAGGGAACCAACAATATTGGAGAGTTTTTAGCTTTGGTACATGCTTTAGCCATGTTGCAAAAATTAAAAAATGATCATACGGCCATCTATACGGATTCTGTCACAGCTATAAGTTGGGTGAGAAATAAAAAAGTAAAAACCAACTTAGAGATGAGTGCAAAAAACAAAATACTATTTGATCTGATAGATAGAGCAGAATCTTGGTTAAAAACAAATAGCTACAAAAACAAAATCATCAAATGGAATACAGAATCATGGGGCGAAATCCCTGCTGATTTTGGTAGAAAATAATGTCTAAACAAATCTAGCGTACTTTATTTTGTAATCAGGATTGGCTTTGCCGGCCTTGATATCATTAAGTTTACGCTGAATCAGTTTTTTCTTAAGTGGCTTCAGCTTTTCTACAAAAAGGATACCTTCTATATGATCATACTCATGTTGGATCACCCTAGCATTGATACCTTCATAGATTTCGTCATATTTATTAAAATTTTCATCTTGATATTGAATTCTTACTTTTTTAGGGCGTTCTACATCACCACGTATATCTGGTATACTTAAGCAGCCTTCTTCATATGCCCAAAGGTCACCTATCTCTTCTACAATTTGAGCATTGATGAAAACCTTCTTAAATCCTTCTGCCTTTTTATCATCTTCCATGATTTGTATTGTATCAATGACAAAAAGTCTTATAGCAAGACCTATCTGTGGGGCAGCTATACCAACACCGTGAGCTGCATACATAGTTTCCCACATATTTTCTATCAAAGTACTCAAATCTTCATATTGCGCGTCTATGTTTGTTGCTTTTTTTTTGAGAACGGGCTGACCGTATGCAAAAACCGGTAAAATCATCTTTTAAGTAAAATTATATGTGTCCTAAATATCGTTGTAAAATGACTACCGCACTCACACGGTCTATCAAAGATTTATTTTTTCTTTTTTCTTTTTTGACTCCGCTGTCAAAGATTATTTGTTTGGCATGGCTCGATGAAAACTGTTCGTCACCAAAATCTACTTCAATTAATGGATACTTGTCTTTAAATTGTTTTACAAAGATATCTATATCCTTCTTGAGGTAAGTAAAGTTTCCGTCTTTATGAACCGGAAGACCTACTACGATTTTCTCTACAGGTTCTGTACTCAAATATTTGTCCAAATATGTCAATAATTGTGAAGTCTCTACCGTATCCAAGCCTGATACAATGATCTTGTAAGGATCAGTAACGGATATACCACACCTTTTTCCACCAAAATCTATGCCTATGATTCTTGCCATTGATCGCACAAAGGTATGCATTTTCTATAAATTACGAACTATGTAAATCCACTTATAGAAAAAAGCCCCTTTGCATCAGACACTGCAAAAGGGCTTCGTTTTCAAAACCTTAAAAACTTATTTCAAAAAACTCAAATTACTCAATAATTACCATTTTCTTGGTTTGTTGGTATGAACCTGCGTGTAGTGTATAGTAAAATACTCCTGGGCTCACATTCATTTGATTCAATTCTACAGTATTCAAACCTTTTGCTGCATTTACATCCAAAGATTTTACAACTTTACCTGTCAAGTCGTATACTGTGATGTTTGCGTTCATTGCTTCTGGTAAATTGAAACTGATTTTAGTATTGTCTTTAAATGGATTTGGATTGTTTTGGAATAACTCAAAACCTTTTTGAGCATGGTTTACTCTCCAGATTACATTTTTGATATTAAATTCAGCGTCATAAGCTTCAGAATTTGTCACTGCAGAGTTTACAGATATTGCCTGATCCAAAGATCCATTATCTTTAGCTACAAATGTTAATGTAAATAATGTAGTATTGGCATTCAGATTGATCTCTTTTGCATTATTCCAGCTCATAGTGATCACACCATTATGCATTTCTGCAAAACCAAAGTTGTTATCGTTTACATTTAATGCTGCAGCATCTACTCCAGTCAACGAAAGCATACTATTGTCAAACTCCAAAGTAAACTGCATACCAGAGATATTTTGAATATCTGCAACTTTTACAGGTACTGATACTATGCTACCTAATGTAAAGTCACTGTTTTCAGTTGTAATGACCAACGCACTATTGGATCTTGCCTCAGTGACCTGATCTATGTTATTGGCTTTTGCATTACCGTTTACATCTCCTACTTTTACAGCTACAAAATCGGTTTTCATATCTGTATTTAACATTTCAATATTGTTTACTTCTGGGAAGGCCTCTCCTTGTGCATTTGCTGCATCTCTAAATGTATATGCTTTGTCCACAAATCTCCATGAAGTGTTGTTGGTCAAAATTGCATTAGTACCAAGGATAAGCTTTCTTAATTCTGTAAGGTCTGAAGCAGTCACTTTACCATCTTTATTAGCATCTGCTGCGATAAGTTTGTATGGTGAGTTTAATTTTTCGATACCCAATACATGTCTTTGAATCATTACCAAGTCAAGTGTAGAAACACCATTAATATGATCATCATTTTTACCAGGTGTCACGATATAATTCCCACCTGTAGGCATACCAGGAAAATCAAACTTTCCATTAACATCAGTATTTTTGATAAGTTCTGAACCTACTAATATTACATTAGCATTTTCCAAAACTACATTTGCTTCTGTGGCTACGGTTCCGTTTACAGAAACTAATCTTCCATCATCACAAATATCATTATTATCCTGTACATCAATAAATGTTTTTACAGATGCTTCAACAATATCTCCCGCTGGAGTAAGAGATGCAACATAAATTGTAACTTCCTGTCTACCTAGCTGATCACAATCAAAAGTTTTGTTTGGTGTCCCTGAAAGTTTACCCGCATTATTTTTAAAGGTAGGTGTGAATGACAATAATACTGGATAACCACAAGGATGGCTTGACTTAGCTTCTGGGTCAAAATCCGTTGCCCAAATCTCTGCCATACCTTCGCCTTCTGATACCTTCATCAAGCTTATAGAAAGTCCATTAAGTACAATTGCGTTTGGAGCTTTCATATTTACTATTGAGAATAATTGCTCAGTAGAAGTAACATTTCCACATTTATCTTCCCAAGTATATACTATTCTATGATTTCCCACTGGATACGTTCCTGATGCTGTAATCGTGTTGTTTGATGATACTGTAGAGTTGATATCAAACGTACCATTATTAAAGGCATCAATTTTATAACTGCTTCTTAAAACATTTGTACAAACATCAGATGCTGTAGCAGTTAGGGTGACCTGACCATCAGCACAATCTGCATCAAATGTAGGTTGGATTACGTTTGGTAATTTACCAGCAATCAATCCAGAAACAACTGGAGCGATATTATCAATTACTTTGATTTCTTGAGTTCTTTCCCAAGTTTCATAACCACCACTTGTTTTAGGTTGACACCAGTCAATTACTGTCCATTTCCTCAAGATTTTAAAACAAGCTGGACTGTTTGGTTGATTGAATGAATACACTTCGTCTTCATATTGAGCTCCAACTAATGAACAAACTCCATCTGTCAATCTTACTGTACCAAGTCTTGCTGGTAAAAATGCCACATCATTAGGATTTCCGCAGCCAGTAACCATCGTATCTCTTGGCCAATCTCTATTTGTAGGTCCTGCATAAAGTTGAGAAGAATTAGGTCTGAATGTGATTACTTGTGTACATGAAGATGATCTACCTCCTCTGTCTGTTACTGTAAATGTACGGGTGATTGTACCGATTCTGCAACTATTTACATTATTTACTACAACTTCTACAGGTGTCGGTAACGGAAGACAATTGTCAACAACAACTGGAGTGCCAAAGTCTTTTGCCAAATTTGATGGATCGTAAGCAAAATCACAATCCCTAACCATATTTGCTGGACATGTTATAGACGGACCTATTTTATCTTGAATTACTGCACTAACCATACAATCATTAAAGTTACCAGATGCATCTACTGCTCTGAAAGCTACCATTTGATTAGCTGCAACATCTGTACAACAAAAGTCTGCATAAGAATCCCATCCACATGGATCTGTAATTTCAATAATATATCTTGCAGGTGTTGTATTAACCGTTCCACTTACAACAGGACCAGGCTCTAAACCAGAAACACAAACGTATCCTATGTTCTTGTCTATGAGTGTTGATCCAAAAAAGTCATTGTAATTAAATGTAGCACCACTTTCCCATTTGAATTCAGGGAACGTTGCACCATTTAGTATATTAAGACCTATAGAATAACAATCAGTAAGTTTTTTATCTCTTAATTGTCCGATAAGCCATTCTGCTTCTGCTCTTGTTTCAAAAGAAACTGCATAACCTCCCATTGCTTTAGCTGTTTTGAAAGCAACTTTGCCTATAGCAGCGTGATCTGATGTGTAGTAATAATGTCCATTTCTTGAAGCTAATAATTTGAAACCAGGTAACACTGGTGCTTCGCATGTGCCGCAAGCTGTTGGATTCATTCTTCTTACCAAAAACTTTTGTAATTTACACTCATCATAGCTTCCATCATCAAATACAGAAGCTGGTACATTTGCAGTGCCATCAGAAGTCAAGCCAATAGTTGCAAATTCGTCACAAATCGCTACAGGAGGAGTATTGTCTTCTACATCCACTACCACTGAAGCTGTAGTCTTATTGTAACATGCGTCATATGCCGTATATACAGCAACGTGAGTACCTACAGGTAGTGTTGCTACTTTTGGTGCACCGTGCTTGATGAAAACTCCCGGTGTTGCAGGATCTCCATTAACTAATATATTAATATCAACTGTAAGTTTAGTTATATCCGAGCAATTATCACCTAATACAGGATTGGCTAAGGTCACTACTCCTTCGCACTTGTGATTGCTAGTAGAAGCCTGTACTAATGATTGCAACCCCGTGATAGTAGGTCCAACATTATCAACAATTTCCAAAACCTGAACTCTGGTAGCTGGCGCTATATTTCTGCATGACCACTCTATAACTGACCATGTACGCATTATTTTTGTAGTGCATCCGATTTTGATAGGTTGTGAATCAGAGTATGAAACCATGAGATTACAAAACTGATCAGGATTGTTAAATAAACTAACCCCAGATAATGTTGGGAATCCTGTACCTTGCAAAATTAAAGGAAAAGCTGTTGTTCCCATATTTATGTTTGTAGGAGATGGATTACCATTAACTAACTTTGCGTATGGCCCATCACAAACTAAAGCTGGATTATTTCCGGTAGCTACGTCATAATTTAATGGGTATGAAATAGCAGCAAAATCAGCCACTGTTACATCAAAAACGATTACACATGGAGCTGAAACGTTTCCACTTCCATCTGTGGCCCTATATGTTCTGGTAACACGCTTTAAGATATTTGTAGAAGTACCTGTTGGTAATTCCGTGCAAGATAAAGTTGTCTCAGCTATTGTGTCCAATTTTACAGGACCACATGGCTCAACTACAGTAGGTACAAATGTACTCATCTGTACACATGACAAAGTCATATTACCTACAGGGCAAGTAATTACAGGGCTGAGCTTGTCTTCAATTGATATTGTAGTCCAACAAGAGTTTGAACCATTCGAAACTTTACCATATAGGGTCTTTCCCACATGTGAGCAGTTTACATTTGGACTTCCTGGTATTGGGCTTCCTGTTGGTGTGGTCATTAGGGTGACCGTTTGTGTTCCCGCACAAGTCGCATTGTCTGCTAAAAGCATAGATGCTGTAACCGTGGCAGTACCTGTGGCATCCAAAGACACCTGAATGGTTCCTCCCTTGCAGGCACACGATTGTGCATAGGAAGTGACCTGGGTTAATACACCAATCAATAGGACTATAAATAGCCTATTTAGGAGGTGACGGTGAGTAAAATTTGTTTCCATCATGAGATACAATTTTGAGTTAAGTAAAAATAATTAATAAATAAAAATCATCCACTCATCACGAATACACTCCGCACATGAGTTTTATTTAAAATGTTATGAAATCCATACTAGTGTGATCAATATTCATATGCTCACCATAAAGTAATGATACGCACTATTGTTCTTGATCTTTTTGTACTGAGGTTGGGTTTTTGAGCGATAATATCGAATGTACCTTAAGTTGATCGAAGGACATAAAAAACTTTCGCAGCACAAATGTAAAATATTTGTAATATGTAAACAAATAAAAATGAATGTTTTTTTTATAATTAATTTATTTAATATGTTTTTTCCTTATAATCCAATCCATTACAAAATTAAATAAAAACCATAACACATTACAAATTAATACAATGTGTTTGGTTTTATTAAATAACGTTTTAAATATTATTGAATAGTTTTAAAGTCTTTTGGGGTTTTATCTTGTTGAATGACTTCTATAGCCTTTTTTAAGAAATCGTCATTTTTTATAGTTGCATGGGTTCTATTCTGTTCAAGATACGCTTTCATATGGTCCGAAACATCCGGCCAGTATCCGTTTAGAGGTAAGTCTGAAATATCAATATCAGAATCTTTAAGTTTTAGCATCAAGAAATTTCGAAAATCAATTTCAAATGATTTTATTAATTCGGGCTTGTTGGTAACCTGATATCTATGTCTGTGTTTAATCAAATATCTGAAAGAAAACTCTGGGATAAATGATCTGATCTCGAATGCAGTCTCATCTTTATATATTTCAGGCATACCAATAAAAATATCAGGGGTGATACCACCATTGCCAGAAACTAGTCTCTTATAGACTTTGGTGTAATACTTACCACCATTTTTTACAGTGCTGCTATCTTTATAAAACAAATCTCCATTTTGATGCCTATTGCTCAAATCTTCATCATATTTATCTAAGTCCGAATAATCTTTTTGAATAGACCTGCCTGAAGGAGTAAAATATTTTGCTACTGTAAGTCGGATAGCACCACCATTATTGAGTGCATACTGTTCCTGTACTAAGCCTTTACCATATGATCGTCTTCCTATGATAATACCTCTATCCCAATCCTGTAATGCTCCTGCCACAATCTCACTAGCTGACGCTGAGTTTTCGTCTATTAGTACTATGGTTTTTTCTATATTGAAAAATCGTTTTCCTGTGCTTTTATACTCATTTCTTTTACTATTCCTACCTTCGGTATATAACAAGAGCCTTTCCTTTTCTTCAATAATCTGGCACAGTATATTGACTGCTTCAGGAAGGTATCCTCCTGGATTGTCTCTCAAATCCAAAATCAAATGCTTGCATTTGCCATCCTTAAAGTGACGCTCCACTTCTTCCATAAACTCTTTGTATGTATGGTTCCCAAATCGTTCTATTTTTACAACTGCCGCATTGATCTCAGGAAGCATTTTAGAAACAACAGATTTTACTGGTACTTGTGCTATTTGAACGGTTTTGGAGATTTTATTACCATCTCTGAGTATTTCGAGTTTTAGGGATTGACCTGTAGGTTTCCTGAGTTTACTCCTTATTTTCTCATATTCGTATTTTTTTCCTGCTACTACTTCTCCATCTATTTCTATGATTTTGTCAAATATCTTTAATTCTGATTTTTGAGCTGGACTATCTCCAAGTACATTACTTATAATAATGGTGTCGTCAATAAAATAGTTTTCGATACCAATACCTGAATAAGCTCCATTCATTTGATCTGCAGTATCATCTACATCTGAAGGAGACATATATACTGAATGTGGATCAAGTTTCGAAAATACTGCATTTACAGCTTCATCTAAGAGTTCATCAGCATTTATTTTATCTACGTATTTACTATCAATAAACCTTATGAGTTCTTCTACTCTTCCCGTAAGCATTATGCTATCTTTTGGATATTCGTGCAAGCTCACCAATGTGTTTTCTGGCTTTTCATTCATTTTATAACCTACCATCATACCTATAGCAATGGCAGCAGCCAATAGCAATGGTTGTAATATATTGTAGGATTGAATATTTTCTCTGTCCACGCTGACGTATTTATTACTCTCTAACCGGTTTAAGAATATTACTTAGAATCATATCTATCCAAATCCTTGCCAAATTTTAATTTTTAAAACTATTTTTAAAACAAATTGACGACTGATTAAACATTAATTCCAGACCTTAATGCTAAAAATCATTTCCTGAGTGACTAAGGTGACTAAAAAAAGACCAGATACATCAGGTAATTGTATGGGTTGGTCTTCATCTTTTAATATATTGGTATCATGGTAAGTTTTGCCAGAAACATCACTAACTCGGAGCCTTCCTGTAAATTTTGAATTTATGGTCCAAACACCTCCGTTATTATAAAATTTAAATGGCGTGTCTTGATCCACTAAAGAGATATTCGTTGTGCCGTTTAAATCAAAATCAGCGACTACAGGCAGATGATCAGAAGCCGCTACAATGTCTCTCTCTTGAAGTCCATAGGTTAGTAGCTGCTGATTGGTCATAGCGGCTGTCCAAAGTGAAAAAGCATTTTTGAGTTTTAGTACAGAGCCACTATAAAATATAAAATCTAACCTTCCTGCACTAAAACTACCGTTGCCGTTATACCAAGTAAAAGTCATAGGCATATCTGTAGTGACCGGCTTGGCATCTTCCAATCGAGTATTGTCCCAATCGGGATTAAAATCCGGTCCGTTAGAGCTATTATTCAAAATATCACCCGTTAGGAAGGTTTCTAACTGTCGCCTGAAGCCTACTAAGTTCATATCCCCTGTTATAATAATCGGTGTATTGAGAGGAACATCAAATGGAGAAATTCCAAATCTCACACCTCTGATAAATGCCATAATTTTATCTACTTCCAATTGGCGTTGCACTTCATTTTCGCAGCAGGGAAGATGAGCTACAATAAAAATGAGTTTTTTTGTTCCCAAATCTATTAAAAAAGCTCCATTTCCGTCAATACTTCTGCTATTTAATATGGGATACCTGCTGACTACTCTGATATCAGGAACTAATTCGCTATGGTACCATTTTTGTCCGGCATCTGATGGTAAGATTGATTCTACAAAAGCAGCGGTTTGTGCCCCTGAATTGTTGTAAATTTCACAAAAGCCAATGATATCGGGTTTGATCACATTAAAAATCCTTGTATAATTTTGTCGTACTCCTGATAAAAACATTCTATCCTGTAGCACATTGTATCCCATAACTCGAAGATCTGAATTTGAAGTTTTATCTATACTATATGGTGATGGACTAAATGCATTGGAAGTCATGGTATATGCATAGCTACCAGAGTTGGGAGCTCTATCACCCAACATCGTATCATCAATAAGCCTAAACCTGATCTCTTTTCCAAATACAAGTTGAACATTTCCTACATTGATGTTTCTTAAAATACTACATTCAAACCTATCGTTTGTAACGGTGGGAGAGCTCACCCAACCAACTTGTGCGTGATTAATTAAAATTGTACTTTGACCAACATAAATAATACCACGTCGCTGACCAGGATAATAAACTAAATCTGCACCTAGACCAGCAACAGTAGAACCAGTATTACTATTATTGTCAACATCCAAGACTATTGCCAAATCATTGTCCGATTGAATATTGATTTCTTTTCCTAAGGTAAAATATAAAAATAAATACTTATCATCATTTGCAGCTCTAATATCTGTAAAATCAAGACCCGTTGTAGTGCGGTCACCTGCGAAGTCTGTATATTTGGAAACATTGGTATTCCAATCAGTATAATTTTCGTCAAGAATTATGTTTTGGCCTAATCCGATAAAAGATAGTAAAATGAATAATAGGGTTAATGTCCTCACGCTTTATCTCCATTTAATTTTACACGTCCGTCTTCCAGTACAATTTCTCTATCGCTCATCGTGGCCAACTCCGTATTATGTGTCACGATAACAAAGGTATGGTTAAAATCTTGTCTCAACTGAAGAAAAAGTTGATGTAGATTTTCTGAACTGGATTTGTCCAGGTTTCCCGTAGGTTCATCAGCAAAGATCACAGCTGGCTTATTGATCAAAGCTCTGGCTACAGCTACACGTTGTGCTTCGCCACCAGAAAGCTGACTGGGTTTATGTGTAATCCGATCTTTTAAACCTAAGTAATCCAATAGCTCTTTGGCTCTTTTTTCTGTTTCAGACATCGATTTTTGGGATATGTAAGCGGGAATACACACATTTTCCAAAGCTGTAAACTCCTGGAGTAAGTGATGAAACTGAAAAACAAATCCTATATTTTCATTTCTGAATTTGGCTAATTCTTTTTCTGACAAAGTAGAAATCACTTGATCTTTGATGCTCATGGTACCACTATCAGCATTGTCCAAGGTACCCAAAATATGAAGTAAGGTAGATTTTCCAGCACCAGACCTGCCCGTAATGCTAACAATCTCTCCTTGTTTGATTTGAAGATCAATACCTTTTAAAACCTTTACATCACCATATGATTTTACAATGTTGGAAGCGGATATCATCAATGACTTTTAATTATTGGGTACAAAAGTAAGCAAATATAAAGTATGAATGATAAATATAAGTGATGACATCGGATTTTTTAAAGTTCTAAAGATTGATAACCGATTTACGAAGCTAAAAATTAATTTATGCTTCTACTTTATATCATATTGATAATTAATGGTATATAAATTTATAAACGATATATATTATATTGTTAATAAAATTTTAACAATTTATACAATAAAAAGGAATGTCCCAAAGTTTTTAAAGAAATCATTTTTTAACTTAAAGCCAGGATAAAAAAGGTAAACCAAAGATACATTTGTAACGAGAGTATTTTCTCACTTTCAGATTTTATTTTTTAATAAATTAACCTTTTAGGATGTGTAATCTTAAAGGATTAAATAATATTTTTTACCTTTGCAATCCTAAATTATTGAAACCGATATCCATTTTGATATGAAGATCCTTCAGTTGTGCAAGAAGTTTCCTTTTCCACTCAAAGACGGTGAGTCCATTGCGGTAACATATCTGAGCAATGCCCTTCATCAGTTAGGTTGTGAGATATCTCTTTTGAGTATGAATACTTCTAAGCACTATGTGGATATCACGCAGCTCCCGTCGGACTTCAATCATTATAAAGAAATACATGTGACGGCTCTGGACAACAGTATACGAGCTATCGATGCATTTAAAAACTTATTCTCGTCAGAATCATATCATGTCAGTCGATTTGTTTGTCCCGACTTCAAAAACAAACTTATCGAACTCTTACAAAAAACAGATTACGATGTGGTACAGCTAGAGACATTGTACTTGGCTCCCTACATCGATGTGATCAAAGAGCACTCTAAGGCACTCATCACCATGAGAGCGCATAATGTGGAATTTGAAATCTGGGAAAGAATATCAGCCAATACTAAGTTTTTGCCCAAAAAGTGGTATCTACAATACCTGACCAATAAACTTAAAAGATATGAACTCAACCACCTCAATAAATATGACTACCTAGTAGCTGTATCTGAGCGTGACCTGAGACGTTTCAAATCCTTAGGTTACAAAAATGGGGCTATGTCATCACCTATCGGTTTGGATCTCAAAAACTATCAGAAGGCCTTGACACAAAATGTATCTAATGATCTGTGCTTCATCGGTGCACTAGATTGGATCCCCAATATGGAAGGGTTGATGTGGTTTATAGATCATGTATGGCCGGAACTTAGTGCCATGTATCCTGACTTAAAACTACACGTGGCGGGCCGCAACACTCCGGAAACACTCAAAGCACTCCAAATCAAAAACATCATCATCCACGGTGAAGTGCCTGATGCAGTTGACTTTGTTAATCAATACAGCATGATGATCGTACCATTGCTATCAGGTAGTGGTATGCGTGTAAAAATCCTTGAAGGTATGGCGCTCAGCAAAGTAGTCATCACTACTACCCTAGGCAAAGAAGGTATCCATGCAGAAGACGGTACCCACATCCTAGAAGCCAACAATCCATCGGAGTTTATTTACCAGATCTCCAGTGTACTCAAAGGTGATCGTAATAAAGTGGCCATAGGTGCCGCAGCCAAAAAATTTGTGGAAGACTACTACGATCACGGTATCAATGCTAAGAAGCTCCTGGATAAGTACTTTGCACTCAAATCAAACCCGGACTACGGTAAAGTCACCAAATAATCAAATGTATTTAATACAATTATTACCATAAAAAAAACTTGCGACTTTACTTTCATTACTAATTACCTCATAAAGAGAGTCCATGCTTTATACTAAGCTAAGTGGTGCCATTCTGTAAATCAGTTATTTATTCAAAAAGAAATAACATCAAAAATTTTTCATTTTCGTTTGCTTGAGTATCTTTGATACAGAAAAACAAATATTTCTGTTCTGAACCCATTTTTTTCCATATCAAAATCATCCTCACTTTGGATTGTTATATTTTGTGGTGTAGTTTACACATTGCATTATATCTTTTTTCATGGAGGATATTTTGGATTTGACGATATCGAA
>Ga0075154_10001683_pt1 | contig 15370 bp, 9 predicted proteins | sample JI71714BDNA_FD_70965 | JGI IMG/M metagenome (GOLD analysis project Ga0075154, IMG submission 70965) | Wastewater effluent complex algal communities from Wisconsin, to seasonally profile nutrient transformation and Carbon sequestration -... | ecosystem: Engineered > WWTP > Effluent > Algae... | reverse complement strand
ACGTTTCTTGCCTTTATTCTTAGGAGCAATCTCGTCAATTTCATCAGCAATGCTGCTGGTTATGGTAATAGTGGGATCCTTGTCTTGGTAATTCGTGGCTCGCTGACCAAAGGGGTTGTTGCCGTCACTTTTTGGCTCGATTACATTTCGATCTTTTCTCACTTGAACAGCGGAACTTTTTTCTGTTTTTGATTGTATCTTCTTCATTGCAGCCGGCTTTTTGGTAGGGCCAAAATCTTCATCAGAACCGCTAACAGATAGGTTGACATTAGCTTTATTCTTTGCCTTTGCTTTCTTAGCTCTCGACGCACTCTTCCTTTGTTTATGTTTTTTGTTCTTGATTTGTGCTTGTCTCTCGTCCTCTTGAGCTGCACGTATTTGATCATCACGCTCGACAAGGGCTACCTCGATGGCATCAAGGTCAGAAAGCCAGATATCAGTGGGATTGGTACTTTCCAGTATTTCTACTGCACGAGTCTTTTCTTCGAATTCCTGCCTAAGCTGCCGAACCTTTTCAAATGTAAGAGACCATATTTTCATTCCTAGTAGATACTCATATCCTCGGGCCAAATCTGAGTCGGATGCTTCTTCATCTTCTGTTTCGCTGTCTTGGTCTTGTGAATTCGTCTTAGTTTTGTCAAACAAATCATACTTTCTACTTTGAAGTTCGTAAAGAAGCTCCTTGCGCTTTCGATTATTAACTACGAGCTCTCCCTTGCAAACTTCCTCCACAAAGCGCGCCTTGTTAGAAAGCATGCGCTGTTCTCGGCGTAATGCCTCAAGAAGCATTGCTTTACGTCTGATGTAAAAGTCCATGCGTACAGAGAAGAAAGATTCCATTATTCCTTCGGGGTTTTCGTATTTCAAAATACGACCGCTAGGGTCGAACAAAGTCATGTTCGTGGTTGAAAGAGAACTGGCAAGTTTAAACTTGCCAAGGAGACCATTCTTATCTAGCTCGAACTCATCAATTTTCTCCTTAGAAGCGGAAATAATAAAATGTACTGTATCGTCTGTATGATTCTCCTTGAAGTCGGTAATCTCTGGTTCAAGCTTTTTTCCATCTCCGAGAAGCATTTTCTCTAGTAATTCTTTATAATCTTGCGTCCAAAACTTTAAAGGCAACTCCGTGATGACAAGTGTCGTCTCATCAACTCTTTCAATTCTACCGATAACGTTGTATGTTCCCTCCTTCTCTGTTGAATTTATCTCTCCCGTGAACCCGCTGTACCACGGCTGCATTCGCTCATATGGAGTCCCTTTGATGCGCCTTCGAAGGTTATTGATTATATCTCTAGGATTGTAATTTGGAATTTTTGTGCTCCATCCAGTTCCTATGCCATCAGCACCATTTACCAGAATTGTAGGGATAACTGGTACATAATATTCGGGTTCTATAGACATGCCATCGTCATTCAAATACCTCAGAAGAGCATCATCATCGGGATGAAAAATTGTACGGGTTACCTTTTCAATTGAAGTGAAAATATAACGAGGAGAAGCGTGATCTTTTCCACCCAATCTTCTAGTCCCAAATTGCCCTGCTGGGGTCAACAAGTTGACATTATTTGCACCACAAAATGTTTGAGCCAAGTTTATGATCGTTCCTGCAAGAGAAGCTTCACCGTGATGATATGCAGAATGCTCGCCAATATATCCCGCCAATTGAGCGACTTTTATTTCCCCTTTAAGCTTGCGCTTGAAACATGCATACAAAACCTTTCTTTGAGATGGTTTGAATCCGTCCATGATATGAGGGATTGAACGAATATTGTCTGCCTTAGAAAATAAAATAAGTTCTTTGTTTATGAAGTCGCTGTATTGTATACCACCGTTCTTCTGTGCTTCGGCGTAGTCTAGATAAGTGTCAGCCTTCATTCGATTCAGCCATGCTTTTCGGTCTTCCACCCTTGCTTTATTGAATGCCAAGTCGATGCAATCAGTTCCAGTAATTGGGCGAGATGGTATAACGTCGGGGGCGTTCTCGTCAAATACCATACGGTTATCATCATCAGACAGCGAAATCTCTGCCACGTCGTCCGCCAAGGTTGCAAAATTTATTTCGTGTTGATCTAAGTTAGAGAAGTAGTCTTTAGCTTCCGCATTTGTCGAGGTACCCAGACCCTTGTAGTACTTTGTAGTGTAACCCTTCCCATTCTCCGTCTGTGCCTTCCATGCTTCAAACTCGGGTAGGGTAAAAAAAGTCTTGGATGATTTGCCTTTTGTTACTTTTACGATAGGAGTGATAAAACGCTGTAAAAAGCCATCAATATCTAACAAGCTCGGCCAGAAATCTATTTAAAGAAACAAAAGGCGTTGAGTAAATCGCCGATGCGCGAATGAGTTGTGTTTGGCAGCAGAACTTACGATGAATCAAGTTGATTACCAGACCAGTGATATGACTTCCATCAGAATCTTGATCCGCCATTATCATCAAATGCCCATAACGCAAGGTCTTGATGTTGTCTTCGTTATATTTCTCGTTGAATCTGAAACCCATTATATCGACGAGATTTTTTATCTCCTCATTTTTCATTATCTGAGCAAAGGAAGCGTCACGCACATTTAAAGGTTTTCCCTTCAATGGGAAGACGCCATAATAATCCCTCCCAACTACTGAAATACCTGACATTGCAAGACTTTTCGCTGAGTCACCTTCTGTCAAAATAAGCGTACAGTCCCTAGACTTTGCACTTCCAGCATAATTCGCGTCGTCTAATTTCGCAATTCCCGTGAGCTTAGTCTTCTTTCTACCTGCACCCTTTTTGTTCAACTCTTGTTGTTGCTTGAACTTGGCAAATGACATTATCTGCTCAATGACATCACTTTTTTCGATCTTTTTCAGAAAAGCTTCAGATAGTTTACACTCAGATCCAAATTCCTTGGTTCTTGTCGTTAGAAACTCTTTTGTTTGTGAGTCAAATGCTGGGTTTTCGACAAGGCAATTCACAAAGACGCTGAGGTGATTTTTGATTTGGCTTGCTTTTATAGCTGTTCCTCCTTTATTCTTTTTTTTCATAACATCAACTAACCTGTTGGCTACCTGATCCGCGATGTAATTCACATGAGAACCACCCTTATAGGTGCAAATCGAGTTGACAAAGCTCACTTGTTGAAACGTCCCATCTATGGATGAACCAACACCCACTTCCCATCGGTCATTGATTTTTTCAAACGCTGCTGGGGGGTTCAATCCTTCAAAAAGTGCTACAAAGTCTTTAAACGTCTTAATTCCAACCTTTTCTCCGTTCAATGTTACAGTTAACCTTTTTCCTGGTGCATTGCTCATAGCTGCTGCAATGTCATACGCACGCTTGGAAAACAATTCAATAATATCTTTGTCAAGACTCTTCATGTTGAATTTAGGCAGATCTGGGACGAATGTAACTTTGGTTTGATCTCCCGCTTTTAAAATCGATGCTTGAGTGATGGGATTGACACTTGGAGGTAGCACATCCATCATGTTGTTTCGCCATACTTGCTTGAATTTCAGCTTGTTCACCGTGTCAGTACACTCCAGTGTGAATTCAGAACTGAATATGTTGGTCAATTTAGCCCCATATCCGTTGCGTCCTCCGGTTGTTCTCTTTTCTTCGTCATCAAAGTTGGAACCCGTAAGTAAGTGGCCAAAGATGAGAGTTGGAACATAACAAGCATGCTCTTTGTGCATGACAACAGGAATCGTGGATCCATTGTTTGTTACACTAATACTATTATTTTCAGCATTGACAGTAATATCCATTTTATCCATGTTGTTATCACGCTGTTTGTTATCTGCAGCATTGACCACGATCTCGTCAAAGATCTTGAAAAGACCTGGTACAAAAGTGATTTCGCGCTCGACAATTTTGGTACTTTCACTGTCGCGCACGTGCATATTCTGCGTTACAGACTTCACCGAACCAACTGCTCATCAAGATAAAAAGCAATACGATTCTGTATTAGAAAGAACTGATTTGTCAGGTGAAGCAGATCTGTCGAACTTACTGTATGTATCAGGTCTAAGTAAGATGTGCTCCAATTGCGTTTTCTTCTGGTAACGCTCCTCGATAGTTTTTTCTTTACCACTACCTTCGTACGATGGTATGTTTTGGATGTCCTCTTCAAGATCATCGGTTTTATATTTCTCAATCTCGTCGATATCTCCATTGCCAGACACGTTTGCAATGTCTGCCAAAGGTTTGGATGCCTTCTTTCTTCCACCATTTCCGGCTGATTTAGCCTTTAAAATTTGTCTTGATCCATTCTTTTTGGGCGCAGATTTCTTCTTTTTAGGTGCGGATATCGATGAAGGTGCAAAATTTTCACCCTCTTCAAAGAGCGAATGCGAATCATCTAGATTACGATCTTCGAAGACGAGGTCGTCATCGCTCTCCAACATCATAATGTCTGACATTTTTAATTTTATTTTCCTCTAATGCAAAGCAAATTCTTTCGCGAAAAGAACGATAATATGCTTGATAATAGAGGACTCACCAAGCAATAAACAATTTGAAAGCAACTACTGAGCAGTCGATTTGTCAGTGCTGTTGCAAGTCCACAGCGCTGTGAATTTGATTTTTCAAGTGAAAAAAAACTTTACAAGAAACGCGCCAAACCGCTACTTTCTCATGCATTTTAGTAGCGGTTAAGATTTTGTGTGTATATTAGGTGCGTTGCAACATAGAAATAACTCACATACTTACAACACGCTTTTTACTGTAGGTAGGTGCCGAATCAATACAGGAATTTTTGGAGGTGTGTGCGTGTGAGCACAATCATTGACCAAAGTGTGAATTGTCGAATTGTCCCGAACACTACTACCGTAGCATAAGTATGTTCAGTTTAAGTAACAGCATTGTTTTTAGGCTCTCAAGTTAAATTGCTCCGGGAGATTTTCTAATCTAAAAGAAAAGTCAAAGAAGCATATAAGTAAGGTGAAATAAAAACGCATTATCAGACATTCATGTAGAAGCTTGCTTGATGTTTTCAATGAATATATCTGTCATTGTTGTCGCCTTCTTAACCGCGTGCACCTTCAAATGAAAAATGTGCACGGATGGATGAATGTTGCACTTAAGTTTATGCGATATAAAGACGAAATCGATTATTAAGCAATGAAATTAATAGACAAAGTAAAGCAAATAAACCTTCACTCAACAAGTTATGCTAACATTTCTTTCAGTTCCTATGATGGAATTTCATTTTCAACCTGTTGACTACCGGTATGTGTCTTGTTTTAACCTGTTTGTAACACGTGCGCATTTGATCGGAGTGGCATGCATTTTTGCATTACCTTTGTAAGAAAATACGTCTGTTACGACTGTAGTGTCGTTGGGAGTCACACGTGCCGCCTGGTTCAACTGGATTTCTTTGTGATCACCGGTGCCGGTCACAAACCCTTTTAAACTTTACATCTGAAGAAAACCCAAAAACTCCGTTAGTATCTGAGTTGTGAAATTCTATCTTCCTTTTACACCAAAATACAAGCAAAGATGTCAGGGGAAGACTTACCAACAAATTGATTTAAACGAAGGCTTACCAATAAATTGATTTTGTGCTGCACCCCAAGTTGAGATGTTTAAAATAGATAATATGTTAATCTACGGTAGATGGGTTTCTATTTATTCTCTATATCACCAATCATACCGACAATGCAGCAACTAAAGTCCTCTGGTCGTCCCGCCTGTCTATTTAGTTTGATCAACTATTAAAAGTTCCTTTAGCTGTCTGCTTATTAGTTGATCGGGCATCGTGAGGAAGAACTGCCTTTTCAAAGGATTAGAAATTTCTTTTGCATGATACGTAGCATACCACGTGTCAAATTTGAATGTGTGTTCGTGTTTGGCATGCGACAATAACGAAGTTAACTACATTATACTCACTGCGAGTTACAAAGTTTTCTTTGGTACAGATATTTGAAAAAGAGTAACGACACAGATCATGGATACTCACGTCTCACATACACTGTAATTCAGGTAGGAGTCTCTCTACATTTTGATTAAAACCACGTGACACACGCCAAAAAATAATTGTCGTCAATTTATGTCATTGAACGTCTGGTATTCGCTTTTGACGACTAACTACTTAAACATCCGGAGAAGTTTAGAGAAGTTTAATGCGTGTCCCAATTTCTCACTGCCTTCAAGAGAAACAATGCATACATGTGAGCTTTTGTCAATAAAATTAATCTGACTGTCAGGGCCTCAAGCATTTGTCGGCACATGCACCGAAAAGCTGTTAATATATACTATTTCTAATTGATCAAATATCAAACCAATACACGTCCGTTGAACTGCATTTGACGTGTGGCTTTTAATATTTGTGTTACGTCTTTGTATTTGTTCATGGCAAACTCCATGCGGAGTCGAAGTCTAAATTCACTTTCATTCATAAGCATGCGCTCCTTATATATCAGTAGTATAAGCTTGCACGTGACAGCAAGGCAATACTGCCTTCTTCCATCACAGTGAGCGTGCTTATCTTGACCTTCTTATGTAGGCTGTGAATACAGAACTGTAATGACAAATACCAAATACAATTGAGTTCTTGCAGGAAAATTGCCCGGCAAATATCAGCTTGATAGATTGAAAAATGTTCAAACCCACAAATTCTCAAAGTACGACAATCGTAATCGGGAACTCGCTGAACAATGTCAACCATATCCAGTCCGACTAGTCTGCACATACTGCTGCAGGGCATGCACTCGCATGATTTGGAGCAAATTGTACAAGGATCAAGCTTGATCAGGTCTCAACTAGAGGCCGAGGCCAGTGAAAAAGTGAAAGCCATTCATACTTCTGCTTGTAATATATCTGATGAAGTTAAGTTCGTAGTTCGTATTCTTGCTCACCAACCTGACCTAGCAGCAGTTCGAGGTGGTAGGGATGACAACTTGCCACTACAAATTGCTGCGCAAATAGGTAACTTGTATCTTTGCCGAATGATCTGGAAGGCATACCCCGACGCAGTGAAGCTGCCTAACAAAAAGGGCAAGCTGCCACTACATTCCGCAGCTAGATGTGGCCATTTAGATGTTGTGAACTTTTTGATTCAAGTCTTTCCTAAAGGGGCTGCTTTTCAAAGCAAAAAGCGGAAATTGCCACTTCATTTCAGTGTATCTGACGGGCACTATCAAGTTACGAAAAGGCTTTTACAAGCGCATCCTGAAGGGGTGCGAGCACCAAGTGCTAAAGGCAAACTCCCACTTCATTTGGCTGCAAGATGGGGTCATGTTGACGTTGTTAAGCTTCTGCTTGATATTTATCCAGGTGGGGCTAAATTTCTAGATTGGGAAGGTAGTCTACCCTTACACGACGCTTCACTCGAAAATCAAGAAGAGGTTGCCCAAATGCTGATTGCAGCCTATCCTGAAGGTCTGAAAGCGTGTAATATTCGAGGCGAGCTACCACTTTTTGCTTCTATTAGAAGTAACAACCCGAAACTTGCTTTTGAGATGCTAAGGATTTTTCCTGAGGGCGGTAAATTAATTTTGCAAGGTCTCAACGAGACAGATAGGGTTGCGACCCTACATTGGCATGGATTGGAATTGTGTCTTCGTGCAGCTACAGGAATGCTATCATCAATAAATCCACGTTCGTTTGGTATTGTAAGTTCGTTCGAAAGAGAACATCTTGGATTAGCAGGGGCTCCAGAAGCGCTTCGAGAAATTCCGCACTACGCGTACATGCGAGATATTGAGCCCGCAGCATCTCAATTTTGTACCAGAGTTATGTTGGTAGAGGTTCCGAATGTTTCTGCTGATTTGATAGAGGTGGGAAACCCTCAGGATACAGGGCCGGAACAATCACAGATTGGCGTGGACACTCATTTGCCTCGGCCGGCAAAGCGCATCCGCGGTGAATCTGACTCTGTATCTTGCTTGAAGCATACGTCTCTAGTCTTGGAGGATCTGAACCAAGGTTCAGATCATAATGTTTCATCAAGATCACAAAAAACGTTAAATAAAACCGAATTACCTGTTTCCAGGTCAGTCACTGTCTTTCTTCCTATGCACGCAGCAATCCAAATCAAGGCTAGTTATCCGGTCTTGCGAAGGGTTCTTGCGCAATGTCCTGATCAAGTATTCGTACAGGATTGCTTCGGCCGTCTCCCACTACATTTGATTGCCTCACAATGTTATGGAGCGAATGTTCTTTTTCTCGAAGACCTACTTAGAGCGTATCCCTACGCTTGCATTTCTCGTGATCTGCATAACCGCTTGCCTTTTCATACAGCTTTGTTGCAAAAGGCAGATTCTCGAGGCATAGCCGCGCTTATGAATGCACACCCTGCATCAGCATTTGATTTTTGCCGAACTTGTGATGAGTTTTTTCACCTGAAACCTCTATTTTTAGCCTTGTCCAGTGGTTGTAGCCTTAATGTGATTTACTCGATTTTACGTGGAGATCCAAGTGTTGTGTTGACCTCACGTGAAGAAGGGTTATAATCTTGGGTCGAATAATTGAACTTTGGTGTTGCACATATGATTGTAAGAGAATGTTTAATTATGTGTTATTTCACCGTACTTTTTGCAAGTTCTATTGCATCTTGATGCTTTAATTTTGGTTTATAATTATAGATTCAACAAGACTGTTCACATGGCTTTCATAAAGTTTAATAATTTCCGTTTATCATGTTAACCTATATCAAACGTTGAAACAACCTTGCAATCTATAGAAATATCTAATGCACTGGTGCTACTTGACCAATAAGAACCTGCATGTGTACCATCAAGAGGCCACGAAAAGTGACGATTCAAAGAAGCACAACATCCATTCATGTGCCGAACAAAGTTTCTTGCTATCGGCAAGTAATGAAAAGTTTTACATGTTAGAAGTTAAGACAAATCATCGAAAACGGATTGAGTGATAAAGGTCTTGGTGTTAATATCCAGAGCGGTGATAAGGGTTATACATCCTTTCTCTATTGTCATCCTGTCTTGGGCGATTCTGCGGTGGAAAATCACGGTGTCCTTGAGGGACAGGATTGGAGAACTGAGCATGTGGATAACGTTGAGAGATCGCCGGGGGATGAGAAATGTTGCTAGCATCGAGCAAATTCTGCGTTGCTGAAGACAGAGATTTCATGTACTGGTTCGCCATGTTATAAGGCATAGAAACCGCTGCGTACATGAGTTCATATCTGCGTGGAACTCCATTTGCATCATGAACAATAACTGTTCGTGAAGGAGGTATTTCTAGTCGATCTCTGTGAATCGTCTCCCTGGCCTGGCTATTTTCGAATTGCATAGCTGACTGATGTTGAGACAAGTCACTGTGACCTTGAGGATGTGACACATAGGGATTGAAACCATGTTCATGAATTCTGTATTGATGTGAAGGAGAAGGTCTCGAGTGCAAGTGTGCAGAATGAGCATGATCAGCTGGTCCTCTGACATATCTTGATGTGAAAGGTGGAGCTGCATGTGTGTATTGTGACTGTGGTGGTCTTTCATCCGAATGAGACGCCTCTTGTTGCGTGGCGCCTGCTGATGCAATTCGGGTTCTCGTAGATTCAATATTAGAAGGAACTTTCCGGTCTAAAGACTCTGCTGCATCGTGTTCTTTCCCATCACTCTCCTTCCCCTCATCTGAATAGCTATTCGATTCAATCTGTGCCTGATGTGCATACGCTTCCTTTTGATGAGAGTCCAAGTTATCCCAATGCTCCTCAACTAGTCTGTCTAGCTCATCAAGGCTACCAAAATGTTCAGGTTCGGTTCTTCTTCTTTTTCTTGGTGTTAGAGCTTCGTCCTCTGATTGGCGTGATGAATTTGGCTTTGAATCGGAGGAAGCCAAGATTCTTGACCGCTCATCACGATAAAACAATTGATAAGCCGTTAGAGGACGTTTTTTCGAGCCAAATCTTTTTTGTCGCATTTTGGAATCTGTTGAGCCCTGCGATGCTGTCTCATCGTTATGACCAGTATAGTCCTTCAACTTTGAAGTAAGATCTTCGTGTCCTATTGGATCCTCTATCGGCTTTGCTACTTGAGAACTGTAAATTTGTCGCCCAACAGCCATGGCGCTCGGGTGATGATGTGAGACGGGATCAGCAGGATAATAGTGTGGATGAACATTCCCTTCCGCGAAGCGATTTCTTTGCTGATAAGACAATGGGAGGGGTTCATATAAGTCGTTCTGCTCAAAACTCCTGCTTCCTGAACCGGGTATGCCATGAATATGCTGATATCTAAAGGGACTGTTTCCCATTGCTCTGCGTTGATCATGGCTGCGTCGGATCCCATCCTTATTATAGTTCATTTCCTAAAAGCTTCTATCAACTTCTTTGCGATGTCACGGAGGGTTGATGTGCACTCATTTTCCTCAGTACGCAAATTTAGGCCTTACCTGTAAATTAAAGCAAGATGTTGGTTTTTTATATAGAGACCAAACTTTTTGCAGTCAACACAAGAGTGACACACGCCAGAAAATGCGAGTTGACGCATGTTAGCTTTTTACCATTAGAGCGAGACGCATGGCAACTCTGCTCTGGAACAACAAAAACTCTACATGCAAAATTTTTGTACTGTTCTTGTTTTGTCTTGTATACTAATGTGATCTGCTGAACTCCGTTGATTACAGCCCAAAAGAACACCTGGCTCCTCAGTAAACGTCGCAACAAGAGTCTAATAATACTTGATTTATTTTTTTGCAATACAAACCAAATTTTTCTAGAATACTACAGTACGTTAATTGCTTCACATCAGCCCATACAAAGCAAGATCCTTTACAAACACTTTGACGGGTGTTATCGTCTTATTGTCTGAGCGCGTACGACTCCAACCACCATCCATAGCTGTAAGATCCCCTATCCTTATGTACAGTACTACCTGAGGCCCACAAGACGAATGACGCACTATCTCGCAGTATGCTCGATTTAGTCCTTGCACCAGATCTTAAAAACCGTCATAAAGTCTCGAGCTAAGCTGAAACACTCAACCATTACCGCTAGTGCAAGATAAGAAAAGTCTCGCAAACTTGTATAAAACTTAGCTGGAGCGCCACAGCAATTAAGATAGTTAAATATAAGAAAGAAATAATTACACGTGCGCAAACGTGTATATAAATCATTCGTCCAACACTTTTTGATGGTCTGCTTGGTTCAGCCGAATTCAATCAGCCTTAAATACGGCCGGGAGGCACGCGTGATTTGTTCAAAATTATTGCCTAACAAGACTGATTGGCTTAATGTGTCGGTTGTGTATCAAATCAATATATTTTCGTGATGTTATTGTTCGTTTTTTGCTGCAGGTATGAATATTTTTGTTTTGGGTCTGTCTTCCAATTGATACACATCAATTTGATCACGGCGAGTCCAATCATGTACGCATTGAAACCTTCCTCAAGTCGAATGTAGCTCGAGAAAAAAAATAATGCGAGTTTAGATACTTGTAAAAGAGAAGCAAGGTTTGGTGCGTTTCAAATCCGATCCTTTTAATTGTAGGGCAAACTTAAGAGATCATCAAAAAGTAATCTTTAAAGAATTTGTCATAAAAATTGACTTCAAAAATCCATCTGAAAGGATGAAGTAATGAAATAGTGTAAAATTTCGCCCTAAGGCTTTTCACAGGGAATTATTCCGCTTTCATCAAAATTTCAGGCAGATTTAGGATACAAATATTGTAATTTGCGCGAAAAATAGAGCACTTTATTTGATCATTTCGGACGATTAATCAGAGTATAGCTTTTCTGTTTCATGTCTAATACTTCAATCATATTCTTAGATGAGAAAAATATCCTAGATATATGCCGCTACGTATGTATAATTAAGCAGAAATATTCTTGGTTGTTTACACAGTAGTTTTAGGTGAGCCTATAGCACAAAAAAATGAGAGCGGTTCGGTTTAAAATTATCATGCCTCAGTTTCATGCTCATGTTTTGTATCGAATGATTGAAAATGAACCGCTCTTTTTGATTATTCTATATGTTTTAAAACAGAAAATATTTCTGTTGTATATTTCAAGTGTTCTGATATGCAGATTCTGCAATCAGAAATTTTCATTGAGACGTTTGTCCTCCGCATCGATGGATAATTTGTTATAAATAAATATATAAAGAGATTTTACCTACCGGCAGATGAAATAATCTGACGTAATTGGCGAATGGTAGACTTTTGTAACTAACTTTGGAATCACGAGTAAGTTGTCACTCTTTGTCTGGTCGGAAGATGGTTTAGACTTCACAGTACCTATTTCAAGCTTGCTTAATTTTATTGGAGTAATATAGAGGCAATATCCATGACGTACGAATTTTCAGCGGTACATACTCTAATATAGAAATGATCCAGCAAAGCAAATACTAGACTTCTAACCTATGATTTAAAAATATGGTAAGATTCAAGTTCGATAGGAGCTTATTTTTGATTGATTAGACAATGTATAATCTGAGTATTAGACTTCTAACCTATGATTTAAAAATATGGTAAGATTCAAGTTCGATAGGAGCTTATTTTTGATTGATTAGACAATGTATAATCTGCGTATTTTGAAAAATTCTGACGTTGCGTGTACTTCTAAATTTGGTGTTCGGGATGTCTATCCAGTCATGGATTCATTCCAACGAATACTTTTATTTGAAACGACGTCATCACTCGTCATTTCGAACAACGAGCATTTATGTATTTAGTTTATCTATTAGTAAGCTCTAGATGGATAGATTGCGCACCGCGGCTACCAAGCCTGCCCATCACAGACATCAAATACGCAACTAAGCTCCTTCTCAATATAATTTGACGCGAACTACCCGTATTCTCTCGTGCGCTAAGGTAATACAACAGTACCGCATAAATTGAAAAGATTGCTACATATTCGTTACAAGCTCTGTTTTGAGTTTTCAGTGCTGCATAAGGAAGTTGTTTAACAAAATGATCTGCGAGGATGTTGTTCTAGCGAAGGTTGAGGATATCTCCAGTCATGGAAGCTTGTTGGACCTCGCTAAAGGTCCTTCTAGGGTAAGCGATTTCGGCATGGAAGATCGACCAAGTAGTCGAAACTCGATAGAGAGTTGCAATAGCAACTTTCATTCTTTCGCAAATTTGTGCGAAGTACTGAAATCGCCTATTCCCTTCGAGGATGAAAATTTCGTTGGTTCAAGATGCTCGGAGGATCCCCCACCAGGATTTGTCCAGGATTGGGGAGACGTTTTTACTAGTGAAGATGAAGGTGTTCTGTTTGAGACAGAACCCTCAGGGAAGTTTGCCAACAACGTACCCGTTTGTACATCGGTTGCAGATAGTATGCTGTCTGCATCTAACACAACTCTACCGGTATCTTGCCGCGACTCAGCAAAAACCAAGAAACGGGTATTGGTTGCTGACGAAGATCCTGAGCAGAATGGTTGCAACAAGGCCTCACGGAAGATCATTAAGAAAAATGGCTCTACTATTCTTGGAAGCTCGCGTTCACGGCGTCCGCTACCTCCTTGGGGTCATCGTGTTCGAGAAATGCGTGCCGCGGAGATATGCAGCAGCGGTAGAGATGAACCCGATCACGTCGACGTATCTTCCTCCGCCAGTGATGGTTACGTGAACACTGATAAAACTTTTGAGTGTGCTCACTACGGTAGAGATCCTTCATGTTTTGCACCGGTGAACTGTTACGTTCCGAAGGGAAGGTGGGATCCTCCATACGAAGAGAGACCGAACTACCAAAGAAAATATGATCTTTTTGACAGAGCGGCTGATATGAGAACTCCAGTACACGAAGCACCTGAACCAATCCCAGCCACTTCAGTTGCTCAAGAATATCTTCATTACGGTAGTAGGCCTGATTACTCTAGCAGACATGGTGAAAATCCTCCGCATTCGTTCAGCACAAGAAATTATGGATTCTGTGAACCTTCTCCCAAGTATGCTCTAAATCATGTGGTTTCTCCTCATGTTCAACATCAGAGTATGAGTGTTACTGATGCATTAAGGCGGCCGACTGTGTTCCATGATCCCCAATGTGCTCGCCGAAATCAAGGGTGCCCTATTGCTGCTCCTCCCAACAATCCTTTCTTGTCTTCTGGTCAACTCGAATTGCCTTTTCTTGCAGGAAAAACCCAAGGTTTTGCAGATCGGTGCGATAGAGTCCCTGATTTCCAAACAAATCGAGTCGTTCGACCTGAGCCTTTCCGTTTTCCAGCTCCTATCCTAATACCACCGAATGAAGAATGCGGAGTGTACGAACGAACCACTAATGAAGCCATGGTGCTGCCTCAACCCAGGTGCGTCCAAGTCACTCAACCGGACGGATCGTTTAGAAAGTACCAGCTTGTTTATGCTGCTGTGAAAGTTCCGCATGATCTCGCTAGAGAATATCTTTCACAAATGAGGAACGCATCTGAAAGCATCTTGCGCGGCCAATTTACATGAGATAGTTAACAATATTAAAAGTTAAATTAAATGATGTTTTGTAGTAGTCAAGTCGTGTTATTGTTAAATATCCTGACTGCTGTAGAATGCTGGCTGCATACGAAAAACCAAGAGGTCTCGGGCATTATTTTCGACCCATGGCATTTACAACAACTTAAAAATCTTACAAGTTATATTAGGCTAGTTTCCTTGCCAAAACCACTTTCGGTCTTTTTCAATGTGTTTTCCTGCTATAAACCCTTTCGCTTCTTTTAAACCTTCCACAGAGGTTGCTTGTGTAATTTCGTTTTCTTTAGAGAATCCAAGCTTTGAAAGACAAAAAAATCAAACCAACGTTAATTGAGGAGTGAAGCGTGCACCTTAAATGGATTTCTGCCATTACCTTGTCTAGATCCTCTTCTGCCATCAGTTTATGATCCATTCTGCATTGAAGATATGCCTTGCTTAAATCACGACATCGATAATGATCATTATTGCTTTCCGATAAACAATTCAAATAAGTTTTCATGCTTTCTCGGCATTCTGCGTCATGATCTAAAGGGAAAATTCCCCGCTGGGGTGGCCGCACGACCTGCTTTCCAGCGCTAAAATTGCTCATGATACCAACAAAAATGACTCCCAAACGTGCACGCAAATCGAGTTTCGCCCGGCACAGTCCAAGCCATCCACTTTATTGATTTGTCATGATATGATCATAGTACAACTTCTCATTTTCAGATTTGTGTTAATTGGTTTCAAAAATTTAAGGTCAATTTGCTTGTGTTTTCACTTGTTGCTTGAATGTAAGCAATCTTTTCTTTTGATTTTAAAATCTAAGTCTGGTCTGGCCTGGTGCTAATTTTTGTTTCACTTAAATAACATGTGTTTCTACCATTATATTAGGTGAATCTTCTTGATGATTTCATCTCTGTTCATATCAGCCTGTATGTAAGCTAGCACGAAATCTATTCCCCTCATGTGCCACCCATGAAATTTTAATTAGTCTCAGTCAAGATGTTGTAGTCCACATGACGAATAATGAACATGTTTCCA
>Ga0075154_10001681_pt1 | contig 15409 bp, 13 predicted proteins | sample JI71714BDNA_FD_70965 | JGI IMG/M metagenome (GOLD analysis project Ga0075154, IMG submission 70965) | Wastewater effluent complex algal communities from Wisconsin, to seasonally profile nutrient transformation and Carbon sequestration -... | ecosystem: Engineered > WWTP > Effluent > Algae... | reverse complement strand
CCGTCACCAATAACGGAGTAGCCATGATGACTGCCGCAAACCTGCCCAATAAACCATTATCAGCCGCACAACGTACCTTGTCGCACACTGCCAGCTTCTGGTTTATCGCAGCCACCTTGGGGCAATGGGCCTTTATCGCGTTTATCTTGCTGTTCTACGGCGGCCACAGCTTGAACGGCGAATTCGCCGCGTTGAACAACAAGCCGCATATCACCGGTTATGTTGCCGGCGACACTCTGGGTAACAGCCAATGGCTGCTGCATGTGTTTATTGCCGCAGTGGTGACCTTTGCCGGTGTGCTGCAATTGCTGCCGCAGCTTCGCAAACATTGGCCCGCATTGCACCGTTGGAATGGTCGTGTATTTATGTTGAGTGCGGTGATTGCCACCCTCACCGGTTTTTATCTCACCTGGATACGCGGCTCGCAACTGAATTTACCCAGTGCCCTGTCCACCTCATTGAACGGCGTCTTGATTGTGCTGTTCGTCATATTGGCTTGGCGCAGTGCGCGGCAACGTGATTTTGTTAGCCATCGTCGTCATGCGTTGCGTGCGTATTTGTTGGCGAACGGCGTATGGTTTTTACGCATCGGTATCGTACCTGCCGGTCTGGTATTGGCTGCGCTTGGCCAGCAGCTGGACTACAACAGCCCCGCGTTCCTGATCGTCAGTTATGCCAGTTGGATGCTGCCCATCGCTCTGCTGCAACTGTATTTCATCGCGCAAGCCAGCAAGCGCGTGGTCGTGGTACGCAGTGTGAGCGCCTTGTTTGCATTTTTAGCATTATTCACACTGGGCGGTGCCATCGCGGCGGCGATGTTTATGTGGTGGCCGTATTTGTGAATAAAAATGCGGTAAGTCGGGCGGGCCGTCTGTCTGCACAATAGCCAGGCCGTATTGGTATGATTTCAGGATTCCACGTACCGCAGGAAACGACGCAAATGCATCCCTCCCGTCTTCCGACCCTGAGTGTCGTTTTTATATCGGCCATTTTTGCTGTGTTGTCCGCCTCATGCAGCGAGCGAGCGTTGGTAGCCAGCCCTATTCGCACGCAACCGCAAGCAAGTGCAGCCGCCGATACTTCGCTTGCGGTGGGCTATTCACAGGAAGTGCCGCTTTGGCCGGAAGGCTCGCAGGTTTTGCAGGAAGGAATAAAGAAACTTGCCAATGAAAAATGGCCCATAACGCACCCATCATTCCTGCTTTATTCGCCGAGAATCAACTCGAATGGATCTGCCGTATTGGTCTTTCCCGGCGGTGGATATAAAGCCGTGGCGATTGGGCCGAAAAGCACGATCGGGTTATACGGCGCCGATGTTTGCAAGTGGCTGACTGATGCCGGCATCACCTGCATTCTGGTGAAGTATCGGGTTCCCAATACCGGTTGTAATTGGAACGCTGAAACCCGCAGGCATGACACGCCCGATATTCCCATGGCGCTGCAAGACGCGCAAAGGGCGATGTCCATCGTTCGCTACAACGCGAAGAAATATAAAATTGATCCGAACAGGATCGGCGTGATGGGTTTTTCCGCCGGAGGAAACCTGGCGGTGCTGTCCAGCACGGCTTTCAATAAACGATCATACGATCCTATCGATAAGATTGACCGGGTAAGCATCCGTCCCGATTTCGCGATCCCGGTTTATCCGGGACACATGACGATGGAACACAAGAACAAAACGCCAAAGGCAGTTGCAGCAAAGGAGCTGAATACCGATATCGTGATTTCATCGCAGATACCGCCAACACTTCTCATACACGCAAAAGACGACCCCATTGATCCAGTTCATTATTCCGAGGTGTATGAAAGGGAATTGAAAAAGGCTGGCATCAATGTGGAGTTGAACATTTATGAAACCGGTGGGCATGCATTTGGCGTAAAGAAGCAAGGCAAGGACACTGATCGCTGGATGGATGATGCGCTCGGTTGGCTCAGGAAAATCGGGATGCTTAATTAAAAGGGTCAAGACCCGTAGGGTGCGTTTCCAACGCACCAACGCCTGATGCCTACATGGCGTGCATGTGAATCACCACGAGACGCTGGCAACGCAACCCATGAACTGCCGCCTTGCCGCAATCGGCCATGATCGACGCCGAGCGCCGTGTGCCGGGCGGCAGTGGCTGCTGCCATCAAGCACAATTCCGTGCTTATACTGGGGCACTAAAACCGGGAGTTTGGCATGGGCAATAAATCCGTTTTGAGTTTGATGATCGCCGTGTCGCTGCTCGCTGCCTGTGGGCCGCAGGATAAACAAATAACACCCGCCGCCAGTCCTGCGTACGATCTGATTATCAGGAATGCCATCGTTTATGACGGCAGCGGCGATGCGCCGAAAAGCATCGATATCGCGATCAAGAATGATCGTATTGCGGCGCATCTGAAGCCTGGCGAAAATGCGACGGCAACCCGGGTTGTCGATGCGCAGGGCCGGGCGTTGGCGCCGGGTTTTATCAATGTATTGAGCTGGGCGACCGAATCGCTGATTGTCGATGGCAGGGCACAAAGTGATTTGCGTCAGGGCGTGACGCTGGAAATATTCGGCGAAGGTTGGTCGATGGGGCCCTTGAACGATGCGATGAAAGCCGAAGCGATCAAGCAACAAGGCGATATCCGTTACCCGATCGAATGGACCACCTTGGGCGAGTATCTCGACTATCTGCAAAAACGTGGAGTGGCGGTCAATGTAGCTTCATTCGTCGGTGCCACCACGCTACGCATTCATGAATTGGGTTATGAAAATCGTGCCCCGACCCCGGAGGAACTCGTTCGCATGCAGAAACTGGTCAGCCAGTCGATGGATGAAGGCGCGCTGGGTGTCGGCGCTTCGCTGATCTATGCCCCGGCGTTTTATGCAAAGGAAGACGAGTTGACGGCCTTGGCAACGACGGCCGGCCAAAGCGGTGGTGGTTATGTGGCGCATATGCGCAGCGAGGCCAATCGCCTGAATGAAGCACTGGATGAGTTGATTCGCATCGGCCGGAAAGCCAATGTGCATGCCGAGGCTTATCATCTGAAGGCCGCCGGGAAAGAAAACTGGCCAAAGATGGCAACGGCCATCGGTCAGATAGAAAAAGCACGCAGTGAAGGTTTGTCGATTGCCGCCAATATGTACACCTACCCGGCTGGTGCGACGGGCCTGGATGCCGCCATGCCACCCTGGGTGCAAGAGGGCGGTCACGATGCCTGGGTGGCACGTTTGAAAGATCCAAAAATACGCGCACGTGTGCTCAGGGAAATGCGCACGCCGAGCAAGGACTGGGAGAATCTTTATTTATTGGCGGGCACTGCCGATGGCGTCAAGTTCATTGGTTTCAAAAATCCGAAATTGAAACCGCTGACCGGGAAAACACTGGCAGAGGTCGCCAGAATGCGTAATCAATCGCCCGAGGACACGATGATAGATCTCGTCATTGAAGATGATTCCCGCGTTGATACCGCTTATTTTCTGATGTCGGAAGACAATGTGAAACTCGGCCTGTCGCAACACTGGGTAAGTTTGGGTTCGGATGCGGAAGCCTCCGCGCCCGAGGGTGTTTTCCTCAAATCCAGCACGCATCCACGTGCCTATGGCAATGTTGCGCGATTACTGGGCCATTATGTTCGCGATGAAAAACTCATGAGTTTGCAGGAGGCGATCTATCGCTTGACGCGTTTGCCGGCAAGCAATTGGAAGTTGAAGGATCGTGGCTGCCTTGAACCTGGATGTTACGCCGACCTGGTCATTTTCGAGCCTGCCAAAATCATGGATGTCGCCACCTTCGACAAACCGCAACAGTTTGCAACGGGTGTTAGCAATGTATGGGTCAACGGTGTCGAGGTCCTGCAAAACGGAGAGCCGACCGGCAAACTGCCGGGCCAGGTCGTTCGCGGGCCAGGCTGGAAAGGTTGGAAAACACCATAACTCGATAAGGTGCGTCAACATGAACAGTTGAAACGCACCCTATGAATAGCGGCCGCAAGACCAATATTATTTATGTCATCCGCGGATAATCGGTGTAGCCCGCTGCACCGCCGCCGTAATACAACTCCGGACGACCAGGATTTAGCGGAGCGTTCTTTTCCAGACGCGCTGGCAAATCGGGATTGGCAATAAATGTCCTGCCCATGGCGACGGCGTCAATGAGATTGGCATCCAGAAGCGGCTGCGCTTTTTCCAGGCTATAGCCACCCGCGGCAATAATAATGCCGGGGAATTTGGCGCGTAGCTGTTCGCGAAATTCAAGTGTTAATGCTGGGCCGCCAGCCCAATCGGGTTCCGACAAATGCAAATAGCCCAGGCCACGCTTGGCGAATTGTTCGGCCAAATACAAGCCCATCGCTTCACCGGCGGTATCATCCAGGCCATTAAAAATACCCAGTGGTGAAATGCGGATGCCAACATGCGCCGCATCCCATTCACCAATGACGGCATCCACTACTTCAAGCGTTAAGCGTGCGCGGTTTTCCAGACTTCCACCATATTGATCAGTACGGAAATTGCTTTGCTCCGACATAAACTGATGCATCAAATAGCCGTGCGCGGCATGGATTTCCACCATGTCAAAACCTGCTTCGCGGGAATTTCGCGTAGCGACTCGGTATTCTTCAAGCAAGCGCGGAATTTCATCGGTACGCAGGGCGCGTGGCGTGCTGCAGGCGATACGCGCCATGTTGCCATGTTCGTCTTTCACCGTGGTCTTATTTTGGTACGGTCTGTCTGAAGCTGAAACCGGGGCTTGTCCGTCAATTTGCAAGCTGGTGTGCGATACACGGCCAACATGCCAAAGCTGCATGCAGATTTTTCCGCCCGCGTTGTGTACCGCATTCGTCACCGCTTTCCAGCCGGCCACTTGCTCGGCGCTGTAAATGCCGGGCGTATCGGCATAGCCTTTGCCTTCCGGCGATATTTGCGAGGCTTCGGTAATCACCAAGCCTGCACTGGCGCGTTGAGCGTAGTATTCCGCCATCAAGGCATTCGGCACATCGCCGGGTTGCGTGGCACGCATGCGGGTTAAAGGCGCCATGAAAATGCGGTTATTCAAATGCAGCGCGCCAATATTGATGGCGTCAAACAGTGTTACGGACATGCAAATCTCCAGGAATTCAAACAATCACGGTAATGGCGGCACGCTTTTTTCGCTGCTAAATAGATTTAGGCGAACCCATCAAATACAAGGCAAAGGCAGACCATAGGGTGACGCCCATGGCGCACCATTTTGAGATGTCTTGATTGTTCATGATAGCGAACGACGCCAATCTTTGCGATGTATTCGCCTAGGGGTACGTATCCGGCATGGTGCGTTCAAAACGCACAGAATGAACCAGATAATATTGACTAGGAGGAGGATCCTGCGCTTTATGCGGTATCCACCCATCATTGTCGAAATCACCAGCGGTGTGTGAGCTAGTGCACGATATGCGCGGTATTGTTAGTTGTGCAATTGGTTGATAATTGACGCCGTCGAATTGACTTGTTTTGCGAGCGGGAGTTTTCATGCGTATTTTTGTTTTCATGTTGTTTTTGGTTTTCTCCGCACAGTTGCAAGCGAAGAAAGCACAGCAGGACCCCGAGAAGCTTGCCCCGACACACGGCTATGCCTACGTTTTCTTTCCGAAGGGAACCGCTGGCGCGTTGACGGTAAAGTCCCAAAAAGACGGGCGTGAATACACGCTGGCGATCAGAAATGACCCTGGCATGAAGGCCTATGGCCTCTGGTTGCCGGAAGGCAAATATACCGTTAGTCGCTGGGGCCAATACTCCTGGGGGGAATACCCTGAATTTGAAGTGCAGGCTGGCCGTATCACGGATATGGGTGGTTTGATGCCGGTGAATATCGGCGGTTATGAAATTGTGGTATTGCCAATGAATCATGCCGAGACCGCGCGTGAAATAGACATGGCAATCAACGAGATTTCCATTCATCTGAAATCCCGCGAGCCAATTCAATGGCGTCCGGCGACACCGCCCAAGCCAATCAAGTTGACACAACCATTAAGCGGCCTTGGCCTGGTCGCCGATTTGTTGTTGGCGCACGACAGGAAAGTTAACAAACCCTCGTTCGTTACACAGTTAAAGTCAGCAACGACAAATGAAGAGTTTTTTAAAATCAACAAGGCCGTTACCCCTCCAATGTACGTCGAGGCTGCAGTCGATAATGCATCCGATCTATACTTTGGCGCGGATCTCGGACAAATGCGCGTTCGTCATGCGGATGGCACTTGGGGAAATATCGGTATTGACACTCTTCACACAATATCAGCCGTCGAGTTTTCCGATAACGCCTTGTATGCCGGATCGGACAATGGCCATTTACGGGTAAGCAAGGACAGTGGAGCAAACTGGGCATTGCTGAAGTCATTCGGCGAGGATGAAGCCATTATCGATATTGATTACGAAGCCGGTGTGTGGGTAGTTGCTACGGCTAGACAAATCGTGTCTGCAAACGGTGTTGCAACATCGGACCGCATTAGTGTGTACGTCTCCAAGCACGATGATTTTTCAGACATTGTGAAGTCACGGGATTTTGTGCTGACCCAAAAGAACTTCATCGGATGGTTTGGTGCGCACGGACAACTTGCCAAAGGTGCCTACTACATCAGCACCATGCTTGAATTGAATAGATTGGACCTGCGAACTGGGGAGTGGAAAGCAATCACTCCACCGGCGAATGTTTCCAAGTTCCATATTGATACGGAATCGGGAATTCTGTCTTCGGTCTTGAGCAAAGGCATGTTTTCGAAAATATTTATTTCCAATGACCAGGGTGACACCTGGAAGCAGGTCGGGAGACCTCCATACATAATTATGGATGTGGCGTTTGACAACAGCGAAAAGGGATATGCCTCTCGCTGGAACATGAATGCATTCAGTGGTGATTGGGAGATCTACAGCTACGACAAGAGTCTTGATGATTGGAAGAAAACTTCCGAGGCTCCGTTCAATTGCAGGCCACTCCGTGTTTCTCCAAAGTTTCCGCTTCTGTGTATTACCAACGGCGCCAGCATCTTTAGTCAGCAAGGTTCGGATTGGGCGGTGGAGTTCTCGGCGCAGTGACAACTGGCATGTCGCCAAACCATTGCGAAACGCGATAAGGTGAGCCAAATCACAGGGTGCGTTTTTAACGCGCCAACGCCTGGTGCCTTGGTGGGACGCAATCCAAATAATTACGATGAGTTGGCGTTGGTCGCTATCGGATAGAATCCCAACATGGTGCTTTAGGAACGCACCCTGTTCACTGTTTTTGCTTTAGTTGCGCGCGGCTGGATGCATTTTGTCGTAGATCGCTTCCGTATCGTTCGGCAACCAGGTGAAACGGAAATCGATCATCACGTTGTCGCCGGCACGACGTGACACGACGACCCAATTTCCGTCGGCGTATAGATGGCGTTGCATCGCCTCGGCAGCATCGGTCGGCAAGTTTCGGGGCGGGATTCCGCTCATGAATCCGGTCTTGCCCCAATCGTCCGGAAGGTTCGTGGGCATTTGGCCATTGAGCGACAGGGCGAGCAGACGACCGGCTTCGCTGCGGTTGCCATTGAGCGCGGCATTGACCCGCGCGCATTTGTTCTCCGCCCAAACCTTGGCGCGTTGCGCCGCAGTGATCGCCAGTGGCCAGGTACCGGACGATCCGTCGTCTTGCTTGTCTTTGGGCTCGACCGGTAGCGCGGGTTCATTATCCGTCTTCCCGTTCGGTGCAAGCGTCGGCGGCTCGATGCTGTCGGATACGATCGCGAAGTTATACGCCAGCGAGGGTTGTGCCTTCCACTTGGACGGCGCATTCGGCATTTGCGGTGCATAGACTTCTACGCCATAGGTCGTGATGATCGCAGCGTAGTCCGGCGTGATGCTCGAGGTGGCAACCATCACGATACGCGGCGTGTTCACGGGAATTTGTTTGTCCGATTCGACGCGCGTAACCGGCATATCGGCAAAACCCTGCGTAGCATCGAGGGTTGCTTCAATTGCCTGTGCATTCACGGCGCTATCGTCGACAAGGCAGCCGGCAGCACGCAAGGTTCGCAGGCCGGGTACGGCCAGGTTGATGGCGCGTGCTTTGACCCATTTGAAGGTAGCCAGCAAGCCGACCGGCGAGCGGTTCGCGCCACCGATAAATCTTCCGTAGGTTCCGAACGCACGAGTGCCAGCTGTTTCTGTCATCGACAGCGGCATGGTGGGGCGCAATGGGACCGCAGGCGTAATCAAGTAGATCGGCAAGGTCCTCATTACTGCAAGGTCGGCGGCAGGATCGCGCGTATTTGCCTCAGCAAACGGCGCGAGCATGAGTACTGCGGCAATGCCGAAGCCTTTGCGAAACAATAGATGCATGTTGGTTTTTCCCGGGAAAGCAAAGAGAAAGCTTAGCACCGTAGCCTGGGTCATGGCTCCATCTGACCCGGGGTCCCCAAGATGCATTCGATAGACGAGATGCTGATTCGAATAGAATTTATATAAACGGCTTTCTTGTTTTGCATCCGGTGTTCCTAAGTCAGGTGAAGCCATGATCCGGGCTACTTTTTTTTAAGATATGCATTCGGCTGTGTGCGTGAGAAACGCACCGTATAAATTTATTCATTAGCTTTTTAATGAAAGAAACCGGGCAATTGCGATTGATCGGCGCGTGTTCGATTCGTTCCGCCATCTGCCACGATTTCGCCAAAAAAGTTGACTAATATTATGTGTGCTAGCGGACATACGCAGACTTCGCGAAGTCGTATATTGAAGACAAATACGAGACTCGGGTACTGTTCATGGTGGATTTGTGTTGCTTCTTTTCAATGCCGTGTGCGATTGCGTATCCGGAAAAAACCGGACATGAACAGTGGCACCCGGCTGACGCGGTAAATGATCAAGATGGTGTGTGGTAGTCATGCAAATCACCACGCTTTCGGAGCTGACGATTGACGGCAAGCTGTCGCTTGGGCCGGGCGCCTCCAGCAAGGATTTGTTCGCGTTTTATGGCGATGAACTCAAAGCCTGGTTTCATCGGCAACGCTCGATGCACGATGCGATCATGGTCGGCGCCAATACCGTGCGAAACGACGATCCCGAGTTGACCGTTCGGTATGTGAAAGGGAAAAGTCCTTTGCGTATCGTGCCGGCGTCGAAGGGACTCTTGCCATTGGACGCCCGCATACTCAATGATGGTTTTCCTACGGTGGTGGTTGTCTCCAGTGCAGCTTCAGCAGAAGCGCTGGCTTCGTTGAAAACGAAAACCTGCGTCGAGGTGGTTTGCTGCGGTGAAGAGCGAGTAGATCTTGCCGAGCTGATGAAGTTGCTGGAATTGCGCGGCATTAAAAGCCTGTTGGTCGAGGGCGGCTCGCGTCTGTTACACAGTTTATTTGAAGCCGGGATGGTGTCGCGGATCATCATCAAACATATTCCGGTGATCTCCGGAGCCACCGACGCGCCGACTTATTTGCAGGAAGACATCAGTCGCTCGCAGTTAAAGCTTTCGCAATGGCAGATTGAACAGTGGTTCGTCATGAGTGGCGTTGGTGTTTCGGTTTACGGTCCATTGAATCCGCCACTGAAGAATGCAAATGATTAGTTTTGTAGAAATGCAGGCATTGGGTTTGCGTTTGTCCGAACGCTCCGGGCCTCGCCCACCTGCTGTTTATGATCTGCGCATTGACTCGGGGCAGCTTGAGCCGGACGGCGATCCCAACCTGTTGCATCACGTCAAGCACCAAGCGCTGCTGCGCTCATATCAGGCCCGCTATGTGCTGTTGCCGGGCAAGGCTCCCGACGAGTCGATTGTAAAAAGACTGCAACGCCACTACGACCCGCTGGAAATGAGTGCGCTGGAGCAATTTCGCCCAAGTCTGGAGGCGGAGTTGATCGAGCCTTTGGTGGCTGCCGCGCGTGTGGAAGCCGGCAAGTTCGATCCCGCCACCTATGCCGAACGACTGGTGATGGAGCTACAGGCCGGGGATGAAACGGCGTTTGTCGCTTATCTGCGACAGTGCAACGAACGCGAACATCACTACCGAAACTTCCTGATTCAATCCTCGGCTGATCTGCTGGCGGAAGCTTCCGCATCGGCACTAGGCATCGTCGGCGAATTTGGCGCACCGCAATCAGCGTTGTTTCGTATTCTGATTGACGAGTTCGGTTATGGCGTTCACGACCGCAAACACAGCGTGCTGTACCGCGCCACCCTGCGCGATTTCGGCCTGTGCGATGACTATAACGGCTATTGGCCCTTATTCGACACGGCAACACTGCAATTGCATAACACTATCCATTACCTGTTTCAAAACCCGCGAAATTTCTTCATGCAGATCGGTTTCTTATTGTTTGCCGAAACCGCCTATCAACGTTCGACCCGGGATCATTTCCGTTATCTGCGGGAATTCCACCCCGATGTCGATGCACGCTATTTTGGCGAACACGCCCACATCGATTTGCATCACAGCCGCATGGTGATTGATGAAGTCGTCAAACCCTTTATCGCCAACTATGGCATCGATGCCGGAAGGGAGATTGTGGTCGGCGCAGAACTGACCCGGCAGATTTTCAACAGGGCCAGCGAGCATCTGCTGGCAGTAAGCCGAATGTTCGCGACGGCGGTGGAGCATGGCGACGCCTTTTATCGGCGGCCCCGCATGGACACATTGGGGCAGTGTATTACTCCTTCCCTGGCCCGCGTGCACAAGTCCGATGCCCGCATCCAGGTCGGTGGGCTGGGTGAGATAAGAGGTGGTACTGCTTTTGCCGATTTCCCGCCGGGAGCGACTGGCTGCCTGGTGACGGCCGAGGCCCCGATGTCATGATGTCCTGCCCAAGCTGGATCGGAAAGGATCTGCCCAGTATTCGCCGGAATGGCGAAGAGTTTTTTCTGCTGGGTTTTCAGGACAAGACCTATTTGATTCGTAACGCTTGTCCGCACCGCGGTGGCCCATTGAAGTTTGGATGGGTGAATCATCACGAAGAGGTTGTTTGCCCGATGCACTACAACACTTTTTCAATTCATGGGTTGATCCGGCAACCATCGACACAATGTCTGGACGAACTGTCGGCGGTGTTGCCATGACATTTTTTCATCAAACGACATGGCAATTGATTTCGAGGGAACAGGGCGGGTTGAAACTGGCCAATTTAGTGAGTCTGTCCCGCTTGCTACTGATTGTTCCCATCGGGTTGTTGTTGCTTGCAGGACATGAGCGATTTGCATTGCTAACCATGGTGATCGCCGCCACGACCGATCTGCTGGATGGCTGGATTGCAAGAAGAACCGGACGAAGTTCGGAATTCGGTGCCCAGCTCGATGCGGTCGTCGACAATATTTTCTCGTTGGCCATCTTCGGGTTTTTAGTGCTGGCTTATCCCGGATTATTGGCTCGTCATAGCCTGGCTTTGGCTATCATCTTTATTGCACCGTTGATCTATCTCGCGGTCTCCTACGCACTTTGTCGCCGCTTCATGATGTTCCATTTCTGGTCGGCCAAGATCGGAGCCGTGCTGGTGTTTTGCTTGTGGCCGCTGATGGCGTTAACGCACAGCGAAGTGGTGCTTCCAATCACGGCATGGGTTATTGCATTCAGCCGATCCGAACAGCTGGTTTTCATCATGCGGGGAGGGAACGATTTGAATGCACCGCATGGATTGTCCCGGATAGTTCGCGCTCGCGATTTTGAAGCCGCGTCATGATGGCTAAAAATTCCACGACGATTAACTGGGGAGCCGCATCGGCTTTGGCGCGTGGGCCGATTATTGCAGGAATGAATGCCGGTGATGCACGTAACGCAATCGGTGTTCATGCCGGTGGCTTTGCGGTGTACCAGGGTTTGGCCGTTGCCGTGGGCGATTTGTCGGGAGACCATCTTCCGGATCTATCTAATACGCAACCGAGTGCGTTGATCGGACCCTTTCCGCAGTGGTCTGCGCCCGGAAAAATAGTGAGCTTCGATCCCTGGGGACACCTGGTGGCTCAAGTCTTCTGCAAGCAGCGTGCAGAAGGTCTGGATATCAGACCGAGTATTGCCATCACGGACGGACACTTGCGAATGCCGGAAATTTCCGACGCCATGCGGTGCTCGCGCCTGAAACCCGATGGCAGGATTTTGAAACTATCGGGCGATATCAACGTGACCAAAATCGCGATTGAGCCGGTCTGGTGGTTGCCGGGAATCGCCGAACGTTTGCAAGTCACCGAAACGCGACTGCGTGAATCGATTTTCCAATGCACCGCCGGCATGTATCCGGCATTGATCGACGACATGGATTGCAAGGTATTCCTGCCTCCCATCGGCGGTAGCAGTATTTATATTTTCGGCGATGTCGCAAAACTGGGCGATCCCGGAGCAGGCATCGCCTGCCGTATTCATGATGAATGTTCTGGCTCCGATGTGTTCGGTTCGACCATCTGCACATGCCGGCCCTATCTGGCATTCGGCGTCGAGGAATGCGTACGCATGGCTCAGCAGGGCGGGCTTGGCGTAATCGTGTACAACCGCAAGGAAGGCCGTGCGCTCGGCGAAGTGGTCAAGTTGCTGGTCTATAACTCGCGTGCGAGGGCGCCGACGGGCGATCATGCCGACGCCTACTTTGATCGCACTCAAGCGGTGGCGGGCGTCGAGGATTTACGCTTCCAGTCGCTTTCGGCGGATGTGCTGCATTGGTTGGGTATCACCCGCGTTGATCGCTGGATTTCCATGAGCCATCTGAAAGCCAATGCGGTAACCGAAGCCGGTATCGAAATCGCGCTGCAAGTCGAACTGCCCGAGGAAATAATACCCTCGGGTGCACAGGTGGAAATCGCGGCCAAAAAAGCATCAGGCTATTTCGTGGGGCAGGCTACTCATGTGCCGGAACAGATTTCACCGTTGGCCGTGACCGCTCGGTAGGTTGTGCAGCATTGCTTCACATACCGATAGCAGGAAATGCGTTTTGCTGGAGTTTGTCCATGCAAATTCTTTATCCGGAAGAGACGGGTAAAAGCCGGTCACTTTCGTTTTTGACGACGCGATAACATTCGCAGGAGCGTTGCTCGATTCCTGCCCGATCAAGTACGGTGATCTCGCCATCCTTGTAATCAATCAAGCCCGCTTGCTTCAAAACGCCGGTGGCTTTCGTCACGCTGTTGCTGTCGATTCCCAGCATGTTGCCAATCAGTTTTTCGGTCATGCTTATTCGATTCGAAGGCAGACAGTCGAGGCTCAATAACATCCAGCGACATAATTGCTGATCAATCGGATGGTGCCGGTTACAGGCGGCGGTTTGCACCATTTGCGTGATCAGCGCCGATGCAAACATCAACAGCTGACGACTGAGTGCTCCAAAACTGTCGAATTCGGTCTTGAGCGTTTGTGCTTTGAGGCGATAAGCGAAACCAGCGTTTTGTACGATGGCCCGGCTCATGGTCGAATCTCCGCCCATGAATAGCGCAATCCCGATCATGCCTTCGTTACCCACGATGGCAATTTCGGCCGACTCGCCATTCTTCATCACATAAAGAATTGACACGACGCAGTCTATCGGGAAGTAGGCGTGACTCATGATTTCGCCGGACTCGTATAACACCTGTCCCAATGCCAGAGGAACGAGTTCAAGATCTTCTAAAATCCGCTTGAAGTCGGCTGCCGGCAAAGCAGCGAGAAGCGAATTCTGCTGCGGATTATGCTGCTCTTCTTTGGCAAGAGAATTCATTTGATTGCCGTTATGGATAGCTTGTTCGAAAGTACTGTCTCAGCAGCTTGAAGTCTGTGCGCTATCGTACATGGGAAAATGAAAAACCCCGCTGCGATCAACACGTGTGTCTCAACGCAGTAAGTGGTGCAAAATTTCACTAGGTCGGGCCAAGGCCCGACCTATGCGATCTTAATCACCGCGCCGATAGCGATCCGATCCGCCGCTCGACGTCAGTGACTCCAAAGACTCTACTTTGCCGTTGGCATCGCGTACGAAGATGACACGTTGGCTTGGATCTTCCTTGATGGCGAAGCGGTCATCACCCAATGAGAGAAGCGTTCTGATCGGTCGGCGACCGTTCTTGAGGATGAGGCGGCCATTCGCTTCGGTGATAACAAGCGCGCCGTAGCTGCCAACGTAATCATCGGCATGCAATGGAGGTGCCGACTTTGACTCCGCCTGCAGAGCATCCAATGCCCAACGTGCGTCGGTTGCGTCGTCATCTTGCAGTCCGCCGGCGAGTACCGCTTGCAGCGCGAGTAATCGTGCAGTTTCTGGAGCAGTGGCCGATGCTACGGCAACATCCGGTTTCACGCCGCGTCCTTCCCAGTTGGTTTTCGTAATCGGATTGATCGGGCTGGCGAACGAGACGAACACATTGAAGCCATTGCCGGCATCAACCCGTGCGCCGGGATTGGCCGCGCCCATGCTGGTTTCACCGACGATGATGGCGCGCTTGGCGCTTTGCATCGTGTAAGCGAAGGCCTCGGCCGCAGATGCCGTGCGCCCGCTGATCAGAATAAATAGCGGCGTGTCGAGACGCGGCTGCGGATGCCAGTCGAGTGGTGCCTCGCTCATCGTGCGACCGCGGCCGTGGAAGGTGTTGAAGATATCCGAATCCTTCTTGACGAACGCACTGCTCAGGTAACCCACCATCTGTGGTGCGCCGCCGCCGTTTTCACGAAGATCGATAATCAGCGCGTTCGTGCCGGAGAGTAGCTGCAGCCCCGAATCCACCGCCTGGCGTGCCGGTTGATCACGTTCGCCAAACTCGAAGCCGGAAAATTGCCGAAGATCGAGGTAGCCGATATTGCCAGGCAGTACTTCGACACTGCGAACGCCGTAATTTTTGCGTTTGTCAGGATCATTCGACGGGATCACGCGTTCCGGCAAAGTCGAATCGCGTGCGGCAGTCGATATTGGTTTCGGCTCCGACCAGCTGACATCGAAATGGGTATCGAACGGATCCAACCACGTGCTTAATTCTGAACTCAGCTCACGCTCGTTCTGCAGGGCATCGAACTTGCCGGTCGATGCAGCGCTGCGCAGATCGGCGGCGATTTTCTTTGCGCGGGCTTCGTCGAAATAGTTCTCCTCGATGGCCGCCGCAATGCCATCGACATAGACGCGTGGGGTTTCGCGCGCATGGGCGCTGGAAGCGAGAGATAGCAGAGCGAATGCGAGCCCCTTAAACAGATGTTTCGTTGACATGGTGTCCTCCTTGAACGGTGTAATTACCGTTATGAGAGACACGTGGCTGTCTTCCGGTTGCAGTGGATTGCAAAACAAAGAACCAATAAAAGAATCATAGGGTGCGTTTCTAATGCACCAACTCTTGATGCCTGCGTGGTACCGAATGCAAATAATCGTGAAAGGTTTGTAGTGATTGTTTTTAGATACACCTCCGGCAAGGTGCGTTAGAAAAGCACCCTATAAAATAAATAAAAAAAACTTAACGGCGAACCGCGGGCTTGGCAGCCTTCTTCTTGGGCACGGCTTTCTTTGCAGGCGGGTGTTTCT
>Ga0075154_10001678_pt1 | contig 15438 bp, 13 predicted proteins | sample JI71714BDNA_FD_70965 | JGI IMG/M metagenome (GOLD analysis project Ga0075154, IMG submission 70965) | Wastewater effluent complex algal communities from Wisconsin, to seasonally profile nutrient transformation and Carbon sequestration -... | ecosystem: Engineered > WWTP > Effluent > Algae... | reverse complement strand
GTCTCATGAAATAGCAGATGAAATTATGAGTAGGTTATTAAAGAATTTTCCCGATGCAGAAATTACCATTCATCAAGATCCAGTAGGTTTAGAGCAGGACGTAAAATATCGTGAAAAAATCTAATAGCTTTGATAACAAATTTATGCAGCTTGCGCTTAGTGAAGCAAAACTAGCGTTCGATCAAAACGAAATACCCGTTGGTTGTGTTATAGTAAAGCGTAAATGTGGTAGCGTTATAGCCAAAACCAGGAATATGGTAGAACAAAATAACAACACTATTTTTCATGCTGAAATACTTGCTATAAATGATGCTTGCAAAGAATTAAATAACAAAAACTTATCCGATTGTGATATATATACAACTCTAGAACCTTGTACGATGTGCGCTGCTGCAATATCTGCTAGTCGCTTAGGAAGACTGTATTACGGTGCATCTGATGAGAAACAAGGCGCAGTAGAAAATGGCGTTAGGTTTTTTAACTCACCCTCTTGTTTTCATTCCCCTGAAGTATATTACGGTATATGCCAAGAGAGGTCAGCAACTTTGATCAAGAGTTTTTTTAGAAAGTTGAGAAAAAATAAGTTATAATGAACGAAGCTCATAATAGTCAAATATAATATAATTAAATCAGGAAGGTTCGTGTTATGCATAAGTGTAGATTTATATTGCAAGGAATGTTTATTTTATCATTGGTGTTTTCTTTGAATACATCAGCTGCTGAGATTGGCATGCTTTTACCAGGCTTGTCTTATCATATAGGATCAAATTCGTCTAATCCTGCTTTTACCGATGCGCCAAGACGTCTTGATAAAAATGGTGCTTTCGTATTTAACCCTGGCGCCGGGCTTGTTTACGATTCGCGTGATAAGGCAGATGGTAGCTCTCTTTCCTGGTCAGCGATGGGCATATATTTTAGGGATTGCAATGATAAAGCAGTTTATTCTGGCGGAGTGGGTGGTAGGTACAGATATTATCTAAACGATAAATTCTCTATTGATGGAGATTTGTATCTCAGCTTGTTTAGGGCTCAAGATTGGGATACAAAAGAGTACTCCAATTCTTTCATGCCGTTCCCTTCAATAGGTGTAAATTATCATTTTGACAGAATTAGTTTAGGTTTAAAAACTACTTTCTCACCGAGAAATAAAAATCATTCATCTACCGGAAGTTTCAACCTTTTGTTTAGTTATTTTTATATTGGGTACTCTTTATAATTACTATTATTTATCAAAATGATATGATATAATAAGTTGAATTAGTTATAAATAAATCTAATAAAAATGTTTTACATAATCGGAGTTGTTGTTGTTTTTGGATCTGTTGTTGTTGGATATACAATGCATGGCGGTAGTTTGGCGGTGCTCAATCAACCAAACGAGTTCATTATAATTCTTGGGGCAGCTCTTGGTTCAATAATTATCGGCAACCCTACTTCTACGCTTGTTAAAACACTAAAGAGCATGAAGTATATATTCAAGGGCAAACCATATGATAAAAAGGCTTATATGGAGTTGCTACTATTTAGCTTCAATACTTTTAAATTAATGAAAATAAAGGGAATGCTTGAGATAGAGTCCCATATTGAAAATCCGAATGAAAGCGAGTTGTTTAAGCTCGCTCCTGTGTTTAAAAAAGAGCATTTTGTAATTGATTTTATGGCTGATAATTTGCGATTAATGACAATGGGCATGGATAATCCTCATCAGTTTGAAGATATAATCGACAAAGAAATCGAGCTCTATAAAGCTGGTTCAGCTTCTGGAGGGGATGTATTTTCAAGCCTTGGGGATTCGATGCCAGCTTTAGGTATCGTTGCTGCTGTACTTGGGGTGATAACTACTATGAGGAGCATCATGGAGCCACCAGATGTGCTTGGAGCGCTAATTGGAGCGGCTTTGGTTGGTACTTTTTTTGGGGTGCTAATGGCTTACGGTATTTTTGGGCCAATGGGGCATTTTTTGCATAAATATGGTGACTATAAAGTCAAGTTTGTTGAATGTGCAAAAATGGGGTTCATAGGATATTTGAACGGTAATCCACCAATTATTGTTGTTGAATTTATGCGCAAAAGCATTCCAGAGCATCTTCGTCCTTCTTTTGCAGAGGTTGATAAATATATCAACGAAAATTCAATGAAAATAATGGGTTAGGCGGATAAATTTAAGTTAATTGGCATTTATGTCTAAAAACTCTAATATCATCATAAAAAAGGTTAAAAAAATTCAGGGTGGTGGCCATCATGGTGGCGCTTGGAAAGTAGCTTATGCTGATTTTGTAACAGCGATGATGGCTTTCTTTTTGTTGTTATGGTTAATATCTGTATCTTCTAGTGATACATTAAGGGGGGTGGCGCAATATTTTACTCCTACTGAGTCAGTAAGCGATAAGGCAGGTCTTGGCTTTGATGGCGGTGCTGATGCTAATGTAGAGAAAGGCATTGGAGCTCCGAATGTTGCAGCTAGCTCCCTAATTTATGGCTCTCCTTCAAAGGGGCATAGGATGGATGCTGCAAGAGAGCAAAGTAGCATGGACGAAGCAGAAAAGGATCATTTAATAAGCATCATGAATAGTTTGCAAGATAGTGAGGATCTGAAAGCTTTTGCCGACAATTTAAAGATGGATATAACCAATGAAGGATTGCGTATCCAAATCAACGATAGCGACAACCGACCAATGTTCAAGCCGAATACGGCTGAGCTAGAACCTTACATGAAAAAAATAGTTACAGTAATTGGCAAAATTGTTGCTAATCAGCCAAATTATATCTCAATTGCTGGACATACTGCTTCTGTAAAGGACCAAAGCTTGTCAGAATTGGACTTTTGGAGAATATCTTCCGACAGGGCTAATGAAGTTAGAAAATTTATGGTGAATCAGTTGATAGACAAGAAGCAAGTAGTAAAAATCATTGGTAAAGCAGATAGGGAGCCGTTAGATAGCAGAGACCCTTACGCAGTGCAAAATATAAGAGTAGCGATAACTTTGTTGAACGATAAATCGATTAGCGATTACCAAAAATCCTCTCCAAATTAAAAGTTAAGCCCTTTTACATCTGTAAATCTTTTTTTCCTTTAACTACCACTCGATATAAATTAAAAATTTAGTATGGTTATAATAAAATTATGCTAGAAAGAATTGGCAAAAAGTGTATGCTACTGCCATGTGGTTATTAATAATTATTTGTAACAGATTAATCAATATATGCTAATTCTTTTTATTATCTTATACATGATACTCTCGGTGATAATCGGTTTATATAGCAGCCGTGGAGTTAGAAGTTCTACAGATTACATTTTAGCTGGTAGGTCAATTCCTTTGTACATGACAATTGCCACAGTTTTTGCCACTTGGTTTGGCTCAGAATCTGTTCTAGGCATCCCACCCGTTTTTTTGAATGAAGGACTAAGGGGAATCATTGCTGAACCAATTGGTTCTGGATGTTGTTTAATCATAGTGGGTCTTTTTTATGCGGCAAAGCTTTATAGAATGAAGCTTGTAACAATTGGCGATTTTTATAGGCAAAAATACGGTAAATTAGTGGAATTGCTTGTATCGCTGACAATATGCGCAAGTTATCTTGGTTGGTTGTCGGCTCAGATAGTAGCTCTTGGTTTGGTGATAAAACTTGTCTGTCACGATGCTATTTCTTTTGAGATAGCTATGTTTTTGGGTCTTGCTATAATTATGGTTTATACTTTTTTTGGTGGTATGAAGTCTTTAGTCGTAATGGATTTTATCCAAATGGTAATAATTATAGTTGGCTTATTAACTGTTGCCTTTTTAGTATCCAGAAATTTTGATGGCGGAGCAAGTCAAGTAATCTCAATAGCTGCTGCGGACAACAAATTCCAATTTTGGCCAGAAACTAACTTTTTTGATACTCTTGAGTTTGTAGCTACTTTCCTTACCCTAGCTTTAGGGTCGGTGCCTCAGCAGGATGTTTTTCAAAGGGTTATGGCATCAAAAGATGAAAACACAGCGGTTTTGGGCTCGGTTATAGGCGGGGTGATGTACATAGCTTTTTGTTTTGTGCCAATTTTTATTACTTATGCGATTTCTCAACTATCTCCGGAAATATTTCAACAAACGATAGCAGCTGGCGGGGATCAGCAAAGGATTCTGCCTGATTATATTTTTAGTCATACCCCGGTTTTTGTACAAGTAATGTTTTTTGGAGCGTTAATTTCTGCAATAATGTCAACAGCTTCTGGAACTTTACTTGCTCCATCAGCTCTGCTTGCGGAAAACATCTTAAAGGATAGTTTAAAGCTAAGTGATAGAGGAATAGTGCTAACCTCAAGGATAGCTATTTTTGGTTTTGGATTTGTGGTTTACTTTTATTCATATCTGAATGTAAGCGCTGGAATCAGTATCATAGAAATAATAAAAAATGCTTATCTTGTGACATTATGTGGAGCGTTTGTTCCTCTTACTTTTGGAGTTTATTGGAAGGGCGCGAATAACTGTGGCGCTATGACTTCAATAATTTTGGGAGTTGGAACTTGGGGTGTTTTAGCTCTGCTAGAGGAGAATAAAATACCACCACAGCTTGTTGGATTGTTAATGTCTATGATAGGTATGGTTTTTGGTAGCTTAATTTATAGATATTTAACAAAGTCTAAGCTTTAAACAAGGTAAAAAATATTAATAATATTTAATAAATCACTTGTGTTGCTATCAAAAAATGTTAAAATCAATAAAATATAGTTGCGCTAGTGTGAAAGCTGTTATATAATCCCCGCAACAAATTTTGTTGGGGCGATTAGCTCAGTTGGTAGAGCATCTCGTTTACACCGAGGCGGTCGGCAGTTCGAGTCTGTCATCGCCCACCAATTTTTTGTAATAATTTTTAGATTTGATTATTTTTATGGCTACAACAAATATCATAAACAACGTAAAACAAATATCTTTTATTGCTTCAGGTTTGCTAATCATAACAACAGTTTTTTTGTTTACAAAGTCTTCTAATGTTGAGGCTTCTGGGAAAGATGGTAAAAAATTTGATGATTGGACAGTAACTTGCACTAAAGAAGATGCGAAAACAAATACTCCTGCTGTTTGCTTGTTGTCTCAGCAAGTAAATGTCACTGAAAACAATGCTCAAAAGCCTCTGGCTTTATATCAGTTTGGTTATATTGGTTCGAAAAAAGAGTTGAAAATTATTTTGACTTTACCACTTGGTGTTAGGTTAGAACCAGGGACCTCTGTAATCAGTTCTGGTCAGTTGTTGGCGCCTGGTAAGTTCGGTATATGTACTGAAGGTGGCTGTCAGGCTGTAGCTGATGTTTCAGATGCGGATTTAAAGGCGATTTTGGGAAGCGATAAAAACGCCGTAGCTTTTATGGGTAGCGATGGGAAGCAGGTTTCTATGCCTATTTCTGTGAAAGGTTTGTCTGAAGGGTTAAAGTTTATAAAGTAACCTATAAAAAATAGATTTCTCATTGCGAAATCTGGGCGTAAAAAATCACGCAAATTTTATTCAAAACAATGAGAAAAAAACTATAGACGAATTTTTTTGTTGATCGGAGAAGCTGTTTCTAAATGAGGTTGTAACCCATGTAATGAGGTTGTAACCCATGTTTGTAAGCCATGTCTGTTTTGCATAACAAAGTTTACAGCCTTTCTTTTTGTCTGTTGCTTTGCGGTCCATGCGTAGTCGTTTTTATATTGTCTGTTTTTTTCAAAGATCTTCCTATTGAGTTTTATTGTTTCTGCGGGATGATTTTTAAGATTAATGCTCTATAAAGATGACTTCTAAGAAGAATTAGGTTATAATACCAAAAAATACTGTTCTAATAGATTAGCGGTGGTATAGATAAATTACCTATCAACTGTAGATATGTAGATAGAGACGTATATTTGGAGAGGTGGCCGAGCGGTTTAAGGCGCACGCCTGGAAAGCGTGTTCACAGAAATGTGTCGAGGGTTCGAATCCCTTCCTTTCCGCCATTTATTTAGCGGGTATACACTAAAAGACATAGGTAACAGATTTATTCCAAAAGAATCAACAGAATGTTTGACTCTAGAAGTCTCTGTATCAAAATAATTCTATTTCATAATCCATAAATTATACACTCCAAATTGCGTCATCGACTTCTGACCCATCCGAACAAAATTATGACAATAGTGTAGACCTGTAGGCCTTATAGTATAAGCCATACAAGGCGCGGTTAGCGAGGAGCCTGAAAGGCGACGCGGCAATTGTCCAAAACAAGCTAAATGCGGTGTTTTTAGTTATTTCTAATTTATTGCGCTCCAAGTCATCCCGAATTTATTTCGGGATCCTGAAACGAGTTCACAACTGTCCGAAGTTCTAGAAGACAAAGGAAGACATTTCTTTGGTGGAGTCAAAAAACTCTCTTATACGACATAAGACTTACTTAGCATAACCCATAAATAAGCGAGGAATTTTTAGGAGAAATGAAGATGAGCACCGCAGAATATTTAATATATTTGAGGAGCGTAAACGAATTTCGACAACAAAATTACCGCGAGAGAAATGAGGTTATGCTAAGTAAGTCTATTATTTAGCAAGATTTAACAGGCGTAGCAAGAGATTTGGCAAGTCTTTTGATATGATATTTTGGTCATTGCTTATTTTATTCAATAAACATCTGTTGTTCGCGTCTATACTTATTTAACAATGCCCCCTATGCAATTACACAAACCTTGACAAAAGTAAACTTTTTATCTAAGCTTGCAAGTTAAGCTGCAGAAAAAAATTTTAATAAACTAGGATTATCTTTTTAAGATGATGAATAAGTTAACTTTTACTGGATATTTAGGAGATACTTTAGTTGCAAGATTAGATACTCCATCTAATCCTAAAGCTTACGTATTATTTGCTCATTATTTTACTGGTAATAAGGATATCACTCCCCTTAGCAGGATTGCTAAAGCTCTAAACGAAGTAGGAATTGCTTTGTTCCGTTTTGATTACACTGGTCTTGGAGCTAGTGGCGGCGATTTCGCTAATACTAATTTCTCTTCGAATGTTGGAGATTTAATAGCAGCTGCAGACTTTATGAGAGAAAATTTTCAAGCACCTCAAATATTAGTCGGTCATAGTTTAGGTGGCACAGCTTCCATCGCTGCTGCATTAGAAATTCCCGAAGTTAAAGCAGTAGCTACTATTGGATCCCCTTGTAATACCGAGCATGTAAAGCATAATTTTGCTAAACATTTAGATGAAATAAATAAAAATGGTGAAGCAGAAGTAATATTAGGCGGCAAGAAATTCAATATAAGAAAGCAATTCCTAGATGATATAGCAAACCAAGATATGCCTTCCAAAATTGCTAATTTAAAGAGAGCTTTATTGGTAATGCACTCACCTATTGATAAAATAGTAGGCATTGATAATGCTCAAAAAATTTATGAATATGCCAAGCATCCTAAAAGTTTTATTTCTTTAGATAAGGCTGATCATTTACTTATGGAGTCACCAATAGATAGCAAATATGTAGCAGAAGTTTTAGCTGCTTGGGCTAGCAGGTATTTATAAAATAATACAAAGATCAGGTTCAGCTCAGAGCTATGAACATAAAACACTAAAGCCGTTTTTAGGTGATATAGATAATGACAATTACTACAAAACTTGTTATTATCCGTACTCAAGATATAAAAAATACTCTAAAATATTTTATGCAATTTATAGATGAAGCCAAGATATACATTAAAGCTGGTGATGGCGGTAACGGAGCGGTCAGTTTTAGACGAGAGAAATTCATAGATCGTGGCGGTCCTGATGGTGGCGATGGGGGAAATGGGGGAAGTATCATTTTTCAAAGTAGTGGTAATATCAATACGTTATTAGAATTTCGCTATAAGCGCCATTTCAAAGCTGAAAATGGCCAAACTGGCAAGGGAAGTAACATGAGCGGAAAATCTAAACCTTCTTTGGTTTTAAAAGTACCAGTTGGAACTCAGATTTTTTCTAACGATGGTAGCTTATTATTTTATGATTTCGCAGAGGATAACGACCAATTTGAAATTATCCCTGGAGGAAAAGGAGGGCTCGGTAATAGTCATTTCAAATCAAGTACTAACAAAGCTCCAAGAAAGAGAACCGAAGGAGAAGTTGGAGCTGAAATGGAAGTATATCTTAAATTAAAACTACTTTCTGAGGCTGGTTTGGTAGGCCTTCCTAATGCTGGAAAATCTACTTTTTTATCAAGAACTACTGCTGCAAAACCAAAAATAGCTGACTATCCGTTTACTACATTAAAACCGGCGTTAGGAGTTGTTTACGTTAATGACGAAGAATTCGTATTAGCTGATATTCCTGGTCTTATCGAAGGAGCTCATGAAGGCAGCGGTTTGGGAGATAAATTTCTTAAGCATATAGAAAGATGTGGTGTACTTATTCATCTAATTGACGCAAGTTCCCCGCATATTGATAAAGACTACCTAATAATTCGTAATGAGCTCGAATCTTACTCACCTTTACTTAAAACAAAATTGGAAATTTTGTGTCTGAATAAAGTAGATCTTTTAGAAGAAAAAGAATTAACAAAAAAGATAAAATTGCTTGAAAAAATCAGTAAAAATAAAGTCCACCCTATCTCTGGATATACTAATCTTGGTCTTGAAAAGGTTTTAAAACAAGCTTTGCTAGAAATCAAAAAATGGCGAGAAACGACGGCTAACTAGCTTGGTGAAAATTGTAAGTTTAACTTAATTTTATACCATAAGCTAAACTTACGCTCACCCTTAAAATAGCTTACAATAGATATGATCACTTGCTCAAGTGTAAGCTCATTTTTAAATTAATTGTAAGCTCATTTTTAAATTAATTTTTGGTATTCGAAATATATTTTTCTTACTGAATATATCCAAAGTAAACAGACGATTATAAATATCATCATCAACCCAGAAGCAATGCTGTTATATGTTGCCATAGGTAATATTGTGAATATCACGGACTGAATTAGCCCACTAGCCGATTTGCCTATTTTAGGGCTAATTACATCTACAGCAGCTTTACCTTTTGTTTTAAGTTCTTGGTCAAGCGGAATGTATAGCATTTCCCTTGAAGTATCCCAAATTGAATATTTCGAACCTTTAGAAAGTATGTTTTGTATCGCTCCGACAACTACAGCAAGTGCAAGAGGAGTAGTTAGTATTACTCCTTCATAAAAAGTTACGATAGCTTCGTCAAATACTACTAAAACAAAGAATATTGTGCCTGTTATCATTATTATCAAAGGAGAGATCACCGCTGCAGCAAACCAGCTTTTATTCCTCATGATATTATTGCCAACTATTGTCAGGAACATAATTACTACTCCTGTCCATAAAATATAGCTGCTGCTAAAGGCGGCATATTCGGTAACACTGGGATATAGTTCTTTGATTTTAGCTTTCCAAACTGCTTCAACTAAGTTCATAACAAGTCCAAATGAAGCTGAGCAAATTAACAATAACCAAAGATATTTAGAACGAGCGATATATTTGAAACTTTCGATTAACCCCATTTTATTTTTAGAAAATTCACCAGAAGGTTTTATGTATAATACAGGGTTAGACATCACATTTTTTGTAACGTATCTTACCAGTAAACATGAGAAGATCCCGGAAAATACTACAAAAATTGTTGATACCTGTGTTAGTATTATTTTGCTATCGGAGATTACAAATAAATTTCTTGCTATATTTTCTTCCGATGATAGATGCATCATTAATAATCCCACTATTACGACAGAGGAATTTCCAAATAGCGAAAATAAGGTGTAAAATCTTTTCGCTTCATTAGTGGTCGTAATTTCATTAGCTAATTGCCAAAAAAGCAATATATAAAAAATATTTGGCCATAGTTCGGATAATGTATAAAAAACTATATAACTCCAATTGCCAAGAATAGCCAGATACCATTTAAAATGTGGATAAGCAAGCATTAGTGACTCTAATTTTTCGCGATCCATATGGAAGGAGTCAACATCAGGGTATATGATAAAAGCAAAAACAAGAAAGACGCTTGTGAAAAATCCTACCAAATAGTAAAATATTCTATCGAAGGTCAAACTATTGACCATTTTTGCGTAAACAATAACAAAAATCGTAGCCGCTGGTGTAACGCAATATACTTTGGCAAAACTTGTTACCTCAGCACTGATCTCAGAAATCAAAATACTATCTTTTAATATTCTTAGAATATTCTGATTAAATAAAACGCAGAACATTAAAGCCGCCATTGGAACGAACTTGGCAAGCTCTGCTTTTTTTATTGGCCAAAAAATATTTCTGAATTTATTAGGAAACTGATTTAGTTCTGATTTAGACATTGCTTATTAACACCTATGACAAAAAAAAAACCTAAAAACTTATTTTCAAGTCATTTTTAGTCAGCCATTTTAAATCGTAATACTGCTTTTAAAAGCTAAATTCTGAAAACGAGCTCAGATGAAGCAAGCCAGATAAACGATAAAAATTCCACGAATTGTAAACATTTTGATTTTATTTGTCAAGCAGTAATTTAATTTTGTATAGGTAATTATTTCTTATACTTTTAGCTTTCCAATTAATTCTTTCTAGAACTTAATAGCCCTGGCGAATAAGTCTATTGTTGACCGATATAACAGCCTCGGATATACTCTCAAGCATTAGAATTTTTAGGAAATTACTTTAAGAAAATCTATAATAGAACTCTTACAGAACTGGGCTTCTGCTAGAGATCTAATAGAGATCTAATAGAGATCTAAATAGCTTTATCAATAAATTTGAGAGATGAGTATATGGCAAAACTAAACATAGTAATAAAGAAATCTATTACCGAGTCAGCTTTAGCAAGAATTATATTAGGCATAAGTTTGATGTTTATCTCAGCGCAGGTTCAAATTCCTGTAGAGCCCGTGCCAGTCAACCTTCAAAGTGTAGGAGCTTTGATTTTGGCTCTTTGCTATAATAAAAAAGAAGCGATGCAGTCAATTATTAGCTACGTAACTCTAGGGTTTTTGGGTTTACCAGTTTTTACAGGATTCTCGTTTGGGCCATCTATCCTGTTTGGACCAACGGGTGGGTATTTATTTGGCATGGTTTTATGCGTTTATGTTGTTACTGCTATGCGAGAAAGATTTGGTGATCACAATTTTTTACAGCTGATTATCTATGGCGCTATCGGTTCTGTTTGTTTATTCTTGGTAGGTATTCCGCAACTTGCTTTGTTTGTTGGTTTTGGTAAATCAATAGAAGTCGGCTTGTTGCCGTTTATTGTCCCAGGAATAATGAAGGCTTTGTTTACTGCTACTTCTGTGAAATTAATCAGGAAAAACCTCAAGTGGGAGAAAAAATAACCTTTAGACCGCATCATTTCATGTGCACTCTTGGGTTTAGAGGACATGGCTATTCACTTAGTTTTGTTAAGAATTACAAGAAAGTCGTGCAGCGCTTGCAGCAAGAAGATGCTTTAATTGAAGTTGTAGGCAACATGGATGTTGTGTGCTCTAGTTGCCCTAATATGCTAAGCGAAACTCTTTGTAAGACTCAAGAAAAGATCAGCAAGCTAGATGAGCGCCATAAAAAACTGTTGAATTTACAAGAAGGAGAAGTCTTGAGCTGGAAAGAGGCGAAGGCTAGAATTAAAAAGCATATGAGTATTGAAAAATTCGAATATGCTTGTAGCGATTGTTCTTGGAAAGATTATGGCGTGTGCCAAAAAGCTTTGGAAGATTTACTAGCTACGCCATAACTTAAAACAACCATGAACTTAAAACAATTTGCTAGCGTACAAAACAACTCAAGTTACCAGTAAAAAACTATGAAAAAAAATAATTATTCAAAAAATTGTCGTAAGAAAAACTACTTACTGATGGCTATCATTTCTTTAATAATAATTATCATTTATGCAGTAACTATAGTTAAGCTTTCTTGATTTGTCTTCCTTTAGTTGTTATAATATTCTGTATTCTTTATATTCTTTAAAAAATTTAAGCCCGTAAAATATACTCATGTATAGTGTTTTTTGTAATGTTTTACCCATTTTACTAATTGCTTTAATTGGTAATATCATTAAAAAGCGATGGCTTACTTCCGATGAATTTTGGCGTGGTATTGAAAAATTATCATTTTATCTTTTATTCCCGGCTGTGTTATTTAGTGGCGTGTACAGACTGGACTTAGCTTCTTCGGAATTTTTTAGATTGACTATAGCATTGATAATTTCAAATTTAACAGTTTCTGGATTGATAATTTATTATCAATCTAAGAAAAATTATGATAACGCTCACTTTACGTCTTTATTCCAAGGAGCTACTAGGTACAATAATTACATATTCTTTGCTCTTAGCGCTGCTCTGTTTGGGGATGATGGGCTTTCGGTGGTATCTGCTATTTCTCCTTACATGATAGTCCTTACTAACATTACCTCTATAATGTGCTTCATTCATTACGTTCCACAGTCAAGTAGTGGTGTTTCAAAAAAACGTAGTACATTTTTGATGTTTAGATCAATTATTATGAATCCTTTTGTGATAGCTAGTATGGCTGGTTTTATTTTTAATTACTTCAAAATTGACCTCAATAAAGGAGTTGAAAAAACCATCGAAAACTTAGCTGACTCAGCTTTAACAATTGGAATATTAATAGTCGGATCGAGCTTAAAGATAAAAGTTCATCCTGAAAATATGAAATTAGTGGCTGTTGCAAGCTTTGCAAAGCTGATTATTACCCCAATAGTAACTTTTATAATTGTGTGGACTATGGCAATTAGCGGAGTAGCAAAATCTGTTGGTATATTGTTCAGTTGCTTGCCATGCGCTAGTTCTGCCTATATACTATCAAGACAGCTTGGCGGCGACCCGGAGACTATGTCTTCAATAATTACATTTACCACTATATTTTCTATTTTGTCATTATCGATACTTATGTATATTCTTGCTTAAAGACTATGGCATGGGCGTAGGCACTGGCGGAGTATTGCATATAGCAAATTTACAAAAAATGGATAAAAAGAGATAACTAACAAACAAACAGATAATCATTTAAAATGGATAAAAAAATTTCTCCGGAATATAGCAAGGCATTGGCCTATCATACTAAAGGTCAACCTGGTAAAATTGCCTTAAAAACCACTAAACCGCTATTGACTCAATATGATTTATCTTTGGCTTATTCACCTGGCGTTGCAGCGCCATGTCTTGAAATAAAAGAAGACCCTGAAAATATTTACAAATATACCGCTCGTGGTAACACTGTAGCTGTTATTTCCAACGGTACAGCGGTGCTTGGTCTTGGAAATCTTGGAGCAGGAGCGGCAAAGCCAGTAATGGAAGGAAAAGCTGTGTTGTTCAAAAAATTTGCTGATATTGATTGTTTTGATTTAGAAGTGGATACTAGCGATCCTGAAGAGTTTATCAATGTAGTAAAGCATTTGGGTTATAGCTGGGGAGGAATTAATCTTGAAGACATAAAGGCACCAGAATGCTTTATCATTGAAGAAAGATTAAAAGAGATAATGGACATACCGGTATTTCATGATGATCAGCACGGAACTGCAATTATAACTGCCGCCGGACTAATTAATGCTACTTTCTTAACTAATAGAAAAATGTCAGAACTTAAGTTAGTGGTTAATGGAGCTGGGGCAGCTGCTATGTCTTGTATTAATCTTGCAATCTCCTTGGGAGTCAATAAAAATAATATTATCATTTGTGATACTCATGGTGTTATTTATAAAGGACGAAGAGAGGGTATGAACAAATGGAAAGAGGAGAAGGCAATAGACACTAATTTTCGAACTTTGAGCGAAGCGATGATAGGAGCGGATGCTTTTTTGGGGCTTTCGGTGAAAGGAGCTGTTACTAAGGAAATGGTGGCTTCTATGGCTATGAATCCGATAATTTTTGCCATGGCCAATCCAGATCCAGAAATTACTCCTGAAGATATTAAATCTGTTCGAAATGATGCTATTATTGCAACCGGTAGGTCTGACTACGACAATCAGATAAATAACGTTATGGGGTTTCCATATATTTTCAGAGGCGCTCTTGATGTTAGAGCAACTTGTATAAATGAAGAAATGAAGCTAGCTGCAGCTTACGCTTTGGCGGACCTTGCTAGAAAACCAGTACCTGAAGAGGTTTACCGCGCTTATGACAGTGCTAGGAAGTCTTTTGGTCCTGATTATATAATCCCTGTACCATTTGATCCACGTTTGATTTGTACTGTTCCAATTGCTGTAGCAGAAGCAGCGATAAAAAGCGGCGTGGCAAAAATTACAGACTTAGATGTTAAAAAATACAGAGCTGAATTAACTAGTAGATTAAAACCTACTTCTCACTATATGCAATTTGTTTTTGATAAAATTGTTCATGAACCTCCTCAAAGGGTAGTGTTTGCTGAAGGAGAAGAAGAGGAAGTCATTAAAGCTGCTATGTTAATGCGTGATGAACATTATGGTAGACCAATAATAATTGGAAGGCATAATAAAATTAATCCAATTATTGAATCGCTTGGAGATGGGTATTCTCTAGATGGCATTACAGTGATGAATGCAGCTATTACTGATAATGTGAATAAATATATAGATTATCTGTATAATAAACTAAAAAGAAAAGGATATTTATATAGAGACTGTGCTCGATTAGTAAAAACTGATCGTAATATCTTTGCTGCATGCATGATAGCTTGCAAGGATGCTGATGCTATGGTAACTGGTCTTACAAAAAGCTATTACGATAGTATAGATAGCATCTCCAAAGTCATTATGCCTAAGTATGGTAAGAGACTTATTGGTTATTCAATAATGCTTTCGAAAGAGCACAATATAATCTTTGCTGATAACACAGCTTGTGAAATACCGGGGGCTCAGGACCTTGTCGAAATCACATTGCAAACTGCTGAAATTGCTAAATCTATGGGGTATGCACCTAAAATTGCAATAGTATCTTTCTCTAATTTCGGTAATCCAATGAGTGAGAAATCAGCTAGAGTTAGGGATTCAATCAAAATTCTTGATAAAATGGATCTAGATTTTGAATATGATGGTGAAATGTCTGCTTCGGTAGCTTTAAACACTAGTCTACAGAAATTATATCCTTTTTGCAGACTAAACGGCGCTGCAAATGTCTTAATTATGCCTGGTCTACATTCTGCAGCTATTGCTACTCATTTATTAGAAGAGTTAGCTGGTGGCGTTTTTATTGGCCCGATTCTAAATGGTCTTGAATATCCTGTACAAATAATACCTATGGGGTCTTCTGCTACTGATATATTAGAGGTTGCAGCTTTTGCTATTATGGACTCGATAAATAATAAGAATCAGGATAATCAGCATGATCATTTTGAAGCTGCAACTAATCACAATAAAGAGTGAAATAGATATGAGTGAGTTAATAAGCTTTGACTATGCGATTAAGTATTTACTAAAAGACAAGGGAGAGTACGGGATTGTTGAAGGGTTTATTTCAGCTTTGCTAAAGTCGGTTGGATATAAGGAAGT
>Ga0075154_10001676_pt1 | contig 15444 bp, 11 predicted proteins | sample JI71714BDNA_FD_70965 | JGI IMG/M metagenome (GOLD analysis project Ga0075154, IMG submission 70965) | Wastewater effluent complex algal communities from Wisconsin, to seasonally profile nutrient transformation and Carbon sequestration -... | ecosystem: Engineered > WWTP > Effluent > Algae... | reverse complement strand
CGGGTCAGGATCTCCACGCCATCGGCGGTGACCGCCACGGTGTGCTCCCACTGCGCGGACAACTTGCGATCCTTGGTGACCACGGTCCAGCCGTCCGGCAGCACGCGGGTGTGGCGCGTGCCTTCGTTGATCATCGGCTCGATGGTGAAGGTCATGCCCTCCTTCAGCACCACCCCCTCGCCCGGGCGGCCGTAATGCAGCACCTGCGGGTCGTCGTGGTAGATCTTGCCGATGCCGTGGCCGCAGTACTCGCGGACCACGCTGAAGCGCTCGCCTTCCGCGTATTGCTGGATGGCGAAGCCGACGTCGCCAAGCGTCGCCCCCGGCCGCACCGCGCGGATGCCGCGGAACATCGCCTCGCGGGTGACATCGACCAGGCGCTGCGCCATCACCGAGGGGGTGCCGACGACGTACATCCGGCTGGTGTCGCCATGCCAGCCATCCTTGATCACGGTGACGTCGATGTTGACGATGTCGCCGTCCTTGAGGACCTTGGCCTCGCTGGGGATGCCGTGGCAGATCACGTTGTTGACCGAGGTGCACACGGTCTTCGGGAACCCGCGGTAGCCGACGTTGGCCGGGATCGCCTTCTGTACCTGGACGATGTGGTCGTGGCAGATCCGGTCGAGTTCCTCGGTGGTCACCCCGGGTTTCACGAACGGCGCGACGATCTGCAGCACTTCGGCGGCCAGGCGGCCTGCCTCGCGCATCTTGTCGAGGTCGGCGGCGGATTTCAGTTGGATGCTCATGGGCCGATTATCGCCCATCCGGGGCGGAATTCGGCCTGGGATGGGCCTGCGGATTGCCTTGGCGGGGTTATCAGGCCATAATCCCGCGGCTTTTCCCGCCACGACGGGCGTACCGTCGAACCTCGCTTCAAGAATCCACACCTGTCGACAACCCCTGCGCCGGGGTGCTCCGCAAGGAGTTCGGACGCAGTGACGACAGGGAGGCCCAACCCCGGGATCCCGCGCCCCATGCCAGCCGGCATGCGGTGCAGCGCCATCATCCAATCGGCGCGGATCCCATCATCGGAGTTCCTGCAATGCCCCAGATCACCATGCGCCAGATGCTGGAAGCCGGCGTCCATTTCGGCCACCAGACCCGCTACTGGAACCCCAAGATGGCACCGTACATCTTCGGCGCCCGCGGCAAGATCCACATCATCAACCTCGAGAAGACCGTCCCGCTGTTCAACGACGCGATGAACTTCATCAGCGGCGTGGCCCAGAAGCGCGGCACCGTCCTGTTCATCGGCACCAAGCGCAGCGCGCGCGACCCGATCAAGGAAGAAGCCGAGCGTTGCGGCATGCCGTATATGACCCAGCGCTGGCTGGGCGGCACCCTGACCAACTTCCAGACCGTGAAGAAGTCGGTCTCGCGCCTGAAGGAACTGGAAGCCGCGGAAACCGACGGCACCTTCCAGAAGCTGGTCAAGCACGAAGTGATGGGCCTGCGCCGCGAGCGCGAGAAGCTCCAGGCCAGCCTGGGCGGCATCAAGGACATGAACCGCCTGCCGGACGCCCTGTTCGTCATCGACATCGGCCATGAAGACATCGCCATCAAGGAAGCCAAGAAGCTCGGCATCCCGGTGATCGCGGTGGTCGACTCCAACTACGACCCGGCCCTGGTCGACTACGCCATCCCGGGCAACGACGACGCCATCCGCGCCGTGCAGCTGTACGCACGCGCCGCCGCCGACTCGGTGCTGGAAGGCAAGGCCGCCACCCCGTCCGCCGCGACGATCCGCGAGGAAGACTTCGCCGCCGCGCCGGAAGGCGAGGACAAGAAGCCGGCCCGCCGCGCGCCGAAGCCGAAGGCCGAGTAAGCCCCACCGACGCCGGTCATGCCGGCGTCACCTGGCCGCGCCACGCTGCGCGGCCACCGCTCTGCTCGTCATCCCGGCGACAGCCGGGATCCAGCATTCGCGGGATCACCGCAAGAGACCTGGATTCCGGCACTCGCCGGAACGACGCCATCCCACATTCAGAGGTAACCCCATGGCTGATATTTCCGCTTCCCTGGTCAAGGAACTGCGCGAGCGCACCGGCGCCGGCATGATGGAGTGCAAGAAGGCGCTCACCGAGAACAACGGCGACATCGACGCTTCCGCCGAGTGGCTGCGCAAGTCGGGCCTGGCCAAGGCCGACAAGAAGGCGAGCCGCGTGGCCGCCGAAGGCCGCATCGCGGTGGCCCAGTCCGCCGGCAAGGCGGTGCTGGTCGAGATCAACTCCGAGACCGACTTCGTCGCCAAGGACGACAACTTCGTGGCCTTCACCGACGCCGTCGCCCAGGCCGCGCTGGACTCCGGCGCGACCGACGTGGAAGCGCTGAAGTCGGCCAAGCTCGCCTCGGGCGAGACCGTCGAGGAAGCCCGCGCCGCTGCCATCGCCAAGCTCGGCGAGAACATCCTGGTCCGCCGCATCGCGTCGATCACCACCGGCAACAACGTCGCCGCGTACTCGCACGGCGGCAAGATCGGCGTGCTGGTCGAGGTCGCCGGTGGCGACGTGGACTTCGCGCGCGGCATCGCCATGCACGTGGCCGCGATGAACCCGCCGTACAACAAGGCCGCCGACGTGCCGGCCGACTTCGTGGCGAAGGAAAAGGAAATCGAACTGGCCAAGATGTCCGACAAGGACAAGCAGAAGCCGGCCGAGATCCTCGAGAAGATCATCGGCGGCAAGATCGCCAAGATCGTCAACGAAGTCAGCCTGTACGGCCAGCCGTACGTGCTGAACACCGACCACAGCGTCGAGCAGGCCGCCAAGGCCGCCGGTGCCGACGTGGTGTCCTTCACCCGCCTCGCCGTGGGCGAAGGCATCGAGAAGGTCGTCGAGGACTACGCCGCGGAAGTGGCGAAGGCCATGCAGGTCTGATCGACCGCAACATCGCGACAAAGAAAAACCCGCCGGTGACGGCGGGTTTTTTGTTGCGCGAGGCATCGCTCAGGGCAAGGTGCGCAGGTCCGGCTCGCGTGCCCACTGGCGGGTCTTCGCCAACTTGATGAAGCGGTCGACCTCGCCCGTATCCACGACGCCCTGGTCCGGCTCGATGCCGGCGGCCGGCAGGATGTGCGCACGCGTGCCGCCACAGGCGGCGATCGCCTTGAGATGCCCGAACGCATCGCGGAACCAGTCCAGCGCCGCAGCTTCGGCGGCGAGCATCTTTGCCGCGTCCGGGGTGAGCACGCAGGCGACTGCATCGAACAGCACCGACGGGGTGCCGGCCAGTTGGCCATCCGCCTTGCGCGGCTTGCCGCCCTTCAGCGCGACGAAGCGCTTGGGCGCGACCAGCTTGACCTGCGCGCCGGCCGCTTCCGCTGCGTTGCGAATGGCATCAACGGCTTTCGCGTCGCTGCCGTCGGCGACCAGGATGCCCACGCACCGGCCTTCCAGCGTCGGCTTCATCTTCGGGATCAGGGTGATCGCCTTCGACGTGGGCAGGTCGAGCGTGGGCGCCGCCGCGGGCGCGGCGGCCGGCATGGCGTCCATGCCCAGCCCATTGGCCACGCGCGTCGCCAGTTCCTCGTCAATGTTGCGCAGCTGCGACACGGTGCGCTCGCGCACGGGATCGTCGTCCACCTTGGAGAGTTCGAACACGATCGCCGAGGCGATGTGCGCCTGCTCGACCGCGGTCTGGCTGCGCCAGAACATGCGCGGCTGGCTGTAGTGGTCGGCGAACGACGCCGCGCGTGCACGACCCTTGCGACCATCGTCCGGCGCCGACTCGGCGAAGCTGCGGAAACCACTCGCCGTTTCGCGGCCGTTCGGCGCGGAGCCGTCCTTGTCGAGTGATGCGGGCTCGTACGCCACCCGGCCCTTCGGCACCTGCATCTGCATGTGCGCGTCGCGCTGGTGGTGCCCGAACGGACACTTCGGCGCGTTGATCGGGATCTGGGTGAAGTTCGGTCCGCCGAGGCGCGACAGCTGCGTATCGAGGTAGGAAAACAGCCGCCCCTGCAGCAGCGGGTCGTTGCTGAAGTCGATGCCGGGCACCATGTTCGCCGGGCAGAACGCAACCTGCTCGTTCTCGGCGAAGTGGTTGTCGGGATTGCGGTCCAGGACCATGCGCCCGACTATTTGCAACGGCACCAGCTCTTCCGGCACCAGCTTGGTCGGATCGAGGTGGTCGAACGGGAATTTCTCGGCCTCTTCCTCGGTGAACAGCTGCACCGCGAATTCCCATTCCGGGAACGCGCCGGAGTCGATTGCCTCGAACAGGTCGCGCCGGTGGAAATCGTTGTCGGCGCCCTGCAGCTTCACCGCTTCGTCCCACAGCGTGGACTGCAGGCCGAGCTTCGGTCGCCAGTGGAACTTGACGAAGGTGGACTCGCCCTTCGCGTTGACCAGCCGGAAGCTGTGGATGCCGAAGCCCTCGATCATCCGCAACGAACGCGGGATCCCGCGATCGCTCATTGCCCACAGCACCATGTGCAGGGTTTCCGGCGACAGCGAAACGAAGTCCCAGAAGGTGTCGTGCGCGCTCGCCGCCTGCGGGAAGCCGCGATCGGGCTCCATCTTCACCGCATGGATGAAGTCGGGGAATTTCATCGCGTCCTGGATGGCGAACACCGGCAGGTTGTTGCCGACCAGGTCGAAGTTGCCTTCCTGCGTGTAGAACTTGACCGCGAAGCCACGAACGTCGCGCGGCGTGTCCACGCTGCCGGCACCGCCGGCCACGGTGGAGAAGCGGCAGAACACCGGGATGCGGCCCTTCTCGGTAAGGAACTTCGCCGTGGTGTACTTCGACAGCGGCTTCGTCAGCTCAAAGTAGCCGTGCGCCGCCGAGCCGCGCGCATGCACGATCCGTTCCGGGATGCGCTCATGGTCGAAGTGGGTGATCTTCTCGCGGAGGATGAAGTCCTCCAGCAGGGTCGGCCCGCGCGAATACCCGCGCAGCGAATTCTGGTTGTCGGCGACGGGAATGCCCTGTGCGGTGGTCAGCACGCCGGTCTTCGCGGTCGCCTGCTGGCGGGTTTCCCCGCCATTCCCGGCAGCATTCTGCCGCGCGGCGGACGTGCGGGCAGCGGCTTTTTTCTTCGTGGCCATGGTGACTCCTGTCGGGACTGGATCGCTTGACCGTAGCCCCCGCATCGTGAAGGGCGCATCACGCGCGCACGGCCAGAATCGCAAACCCCACCTCCCGCGGACGACAGATGGACCTCAAGAGCGGCTACCCCTTCTGGGCGGTGAAGAACGGCTTGATGCATGCGTTCCCGCCGCTGCAGCAGGACCTCCGCTGCGACGTGGCGATCATCGGCGGCGGCATCACCGGCGCGCTGGTCGCGGATGAGCTCGCCGCGCACGGGCACGACGTCGCCGTGGTCGACCAGCGCGACATCGGCTGGGGCAGCACGTCGGCGAGCACCGCGTTGTTGCAGTACGAAATCGACACCCACATGGTCGACCTGGCGAAGCGCTACGGCGAGGACAACGCGGTCCTCGCCTACCGGGCCTGCGCCGATGCCATCGACCTGGTCGCGGCCAAGGCCGGCGACATCCGCGACGTGGATTTCGCCCGCATGCGCAGCCTGTACTACGCCAGCAAGCGTCGCCATCGCAGCGACCTCGAAGACGAATTCGCGCTGCGCAAGCGCCACGGCTTCGAGGTCGAATGGCTGGACGGCGGGCGCGTGAAGGCGGACTACGGATTCGACGCGCCCGGCGCCATCCTGAGTGCCAAGGCGGCGCGCATCGATCCCTATCGGATGGCGTACCGGCTGTTGGCCCGATTGCAGAAGCGCGGCGGCGCCGTGCACGACCGCACGCCGATCGCGCGGATCGAAGTGGATGATCGCGGCGCGACGCTGACCAGCAACGACGGCGCGACGATCAAGGCGAAACACCTGGTCATGGCGGCGGGCTATGCCAGCCAGCAGTTCCTGCGCAAGAAGGTGGCGAAGAACCGCAGCAGCTACGCGTTCATCACCGACCCCATCGACGCGGGCACCCTCGGTGCGCTCAAGGACACGATGGTCTGGGAATCCGCACGCCCCTACCTGTACATGCGCACCACCGGCGACGGCCGCCTGCTGGTCGGCGGCGACGACGACAGCGTCGACATCCCCGCCAGGCGCGACGCACAGGTCGATCGCAAGGCGCGCAAGCTCGCGGACAAAGTCGCCGAGTTGTTCCCCGACGTTCCCCTCGAACCCGCATTCGCCTGGGCCGGCACCTTCGCCGAGACCGACGACGGCCTGCCGTGGATCGGCGTGTCGCCGGACCACGGGCGGCGCCTGCTGTTCGCGATGGCCTACGGCGGCAACGGCATCACCTACTCGATGCTCGGGGCCGGGCTGATCCGTGCGCTGGTGGAGCGGCGCAAGCATCCGCTGCAGGGCATCTTCGGGTTCGAGCGCTGAGCGGCGCGTGCGCGCCATGCTCACGTGCTGCAGCCCAGGCTGCGCATCCTCTTTCGCATTCCCGGTGACGACATGACCGAAGCCACTCCCACTGGGGTCGCCAGGACCGCGCAGATCGTGCGATTCCTGTTCAAGTACCGCAACGCCGGGGTGTTCTCCGGGCTGGAGGTCGATGCCGCCGGGCTCGACACCGGGGAGCACGCGGACGAGGGACGGCCCGAGGCCTTCGTCGATGATCTCGAAGCGATGGGGCCGACCTTCATCAAGATCGGGCAGGCCCTGTCGACCCGCCCGGACATGGTGCCGCCGGCCTACCTGGTCGCACTGGAGCGCATGCAGGATGACGTCGCGCCCGCGCCGTTCGCCGACATCCGGGCGGTGATCGAGGAAGAGCTGGGAGTCAAACTGGGCAAGCTCTTCGAGAGTTTCGAGGAAACCCCGATCGGCGGCGCCTCGCTGGCCCAGGTCCACCGCGCCCGCCTGCGCGACGGACGCGCGGTCGCGGTGAAGGTGCAACGGCCCGGCATCAGCGACGGCATCCACGCCGACCTCGACGCGCTGGCCGCGCTGGCGCGCCAGGTCGACCGGCACACCGAGGTGGGCCGGCGCACCCGGTTCGCCGACTGGGTGCACGAATTCCGCCGCAGCCTGCTGGCGGAACTCGATTACCGCACCGAGGCCGGCAACCTGGCCCGCTTCGGCGCGCACTTCGAACGCTACCCGCGCCTGTTCGTGCCGCAGCCGGTCTGGGACCTGTCGGCGCGCCGGGTGCTGACCATGGAACTGGTGGAGGGCGCCAAGGCCACCGACATCGGCGGCTTGCGCCGCACCGAGCAGGACATGGCGCCGCTGGCAGAGGCGGTCATGCGCGGCTACCTGGACCAGGCGTTCGTGCATGGCGAGATCCATGCCGACCCGCATCCGGGAAACCTGCTGATCACCCCGGATGGCCGCGTCGCCCTGCTCGACCTGGGCATGGTCGCCCACGTGCCGCCACGCCAGCGCGAGCGCCTGCTCAAGCTGCTGTTCGCCGCAGTCGACGGACGCGGCGAGGAAGTGGCCAACGAAGCCATCGCGATGAGCATCCAGTTGCAGGACTTCGATGAGGAACGCTACGTGCGAGAGGTCGGGCAGATGGTCGCGCGCTACGCGGCCACCTCCGGCAACCGATCGCAGTCGGAAGGGCGGCTGGTGCTCGACCTGACCCTGCTCGGCAGCCAGTGCGGCCTGCGCACGCCGCCGGAACTCAGCCTGCTGGGCAAGACCCTGCTCAACCTGGAGGCCGTGAGCAAGGCGCTCGACCCGGACATGGACGTCAAGTCGGTGGTCGAGCAGCACCTCGAGCACGTGATGCGCGAGCGCCTGAAGAAGTCGTTCTCGCCCGCGCGCCTGGCCAGCGAGGCGATGGAGGTGCAGGCCCTGGTGCGGGAGGCACCGCGCCGGTTGTCCGACATCCTGGGCCTGCTCGCGGAGAACCGCCTGCAGGTGCGGATGAGCGGGCTGGACGACTCGCAACTGATGGAAAACGTGCAGAAGATCGCCAACCGCATCAGCACCGGGATCATCGTGGCCGCCCTGATCCTGGCCTCGGCGCTGTTGATGCGGATCGATACCGGACCGCGCCTGCTGGGCTATCCCGCGCTGGCGCTGGTGCTGTTCGTGGTCGGCGCGGTGCTCGGCCTGGCGATCGTCGCCAGCGCCCTGCTGAACGACCGCAAGGCCAAGCCGCAGGAGACCCACGGCCCGCGCTGAGGGATGCATCGGCTAGAATTCCGCGGCTTTGCCCGTCCCGCCGCCCAGGAGTCCCGCATGTCGCAACTCGCCTATCGCCGCGTCCTGCTGAAGCTCTCCGGCGAAGCCCTGATGGGCGACGAGGACTACGGGATCGATCCGAAGATCCTCAACCGCCTCGCCCGCGAGGTGATCGAGGTGCGCGACGCCGGCGTGGAGATCGCGCTGGTGGTCGGTGGCGGCAACATCTTCCGCGGCGCCGGCCTGGCCGCCGGCGGGATGGACCGGGTCACCGGCGACCAGATGGGCATGCTGGCCACGGTCATCAACGCGCTGGCGATGCAGGACGCGCTGGAGAAACTCGGTGCCAAGTGCCGGGTCATGAGCGCGCTGAAGATCAACGACGTCTGCGAGGACTACATCCGTCGCCGCGCCATGCGTCATCTCGAGAAGGGCCGGATCGCGATCTTCGCCGCCGGTACCGGCAATCCGTTCTTCACCACCGATTCCGGCGCGGCGCTGCGCGCGATCGAGATCGGCGCCGACCTGCTGCTGAAGGCGACCAAGGTCGATGGCGTGTACGACAAGGACCCGAACCGGCACGCCGATGCGGTCAAGCTCGACGACCTGCGCTACGACGATGTCATCGCCCGCAACCTGCAGGTCATGGACACCGCCGCGTTCGCCCTGTGCCGCGATGCCGGGCTGCCGCTGCGCATCTTCGACATGGCCCAGCCCGGCGTGCTGCTGCGGATCCTGCGCGGCGAGAAGATCGGCACCCTGGTCCACGCCTGACGCGGGCCGCGGCGACCGGCAGGGACTCGCCCGCATCGGCTCGCTTATAATCCCGCGGTTGCCATACGACCACGGAGCACCGCGATGCTGAACGAGATCAAGAAAGACGCCCAGGCCCGCATGGGCAAGAGCATCGAATCGCTGCGCCATGCCCTGGTCAAGGTCCGCACCGGCCGCGCCAATGCCGGCCTGGTCGACAGCATCAAGGTCAGCTACTACGGCTCCGAGATGCCGCTGGCGCAGGTCGCCAGCGTGGCGGTGACCGATGCGCGCTCGATCACCATCACCCCATGGGAAAAGCAGATGGTAGGCCCGGTGGAAAAGGCGATCCTGGCCTCGGACCTGGGGCTGACCCCGAACACCGCCGGCACCGTGATCCGCCTCAACATCCCGGCACTGACCGAGGAGCGTCGCAGGGACCTGGCCAAGGTCGTGCATGGCGAAGGCGAGGACGCGAAGGTCGCGATCCGCAACATCCGCCGCGATGCCAACCACCAGGTCAAGGAACTGCTGAAGGACAAGCAGATCACCGAGGACGACGCCAGCCGCACCGAGGCCGAGATCCAGAAGATCACCGACGGCGCGATCAAGGACGTCGATGAGGTGATCAAGGGCAAGGAAGCGGAACTGATGTCCGTCTGATCGGCCTGCTGCGCTTGGCCATGCGGCGTCATCGCGGTGCCCGGCGGCAGTCACGTACTGTCTGTACGCTCCTGCCGCCGGGCATCGCTCTTCCTTGCTTGGCCTGCGCTCGCGACGGCCGATTGGCATGAGCGGGGCAAACGGCACGGGGCCCATCCCGCAGCACCTCGCCATCATCATGGATGGCAATGGCCGCTGGGCGCAGCAGCGCCACCGCCCGCGGATCATCGGCCACCGCGCCGGCGCGCGTGCGGTCAAGCGCAGCGTGGAGTTCTGCCTGGAACGCGGGGTCGGCGCGCTGACCCTGTTCGCCTTTTCCAGCGAGAACTGGAACCGGCCGACCGAGGAAGTCGGCGGCCTGATGAAACTCTTCCTGGGCGCGCTGGAACGCGAGGTCGATGAATTGCATCGCCTCGGTGCGCGCCTGCGCTTCATCGGCGAGCGCAGCCGCTTCGACGGGCCGATCCTGGCGCGCATGCAGGCGGCGGAAGCACTGACCGCCGGCAACACCCGCCTGCAACTGAACATCGCCGCCAGCTACGGCGGCAGGCAGGACATCGCCCAGGCCGCACGCGCCCTGGCCGAGGAGGTCGCCGCCGGACGCCTGCGGCCCGAGCAGATCGACGAGGACGCGCTGTCCGCGCGCATGGCGCTGGCCGACCTGCCCGCGCCCGACCTGTTCATCCGCACCGGTGGCGAATTGCGGATCAGCAACTTCCTGCTGTGGCAGCTCGCCTACACCGAGCTCTGGTTCACCGATACGTTGTGGCCCGACGTGGATGCGGCCACACTGCAGCGCGCGCTGGACCACTACGCCGGCCGCGAACGCCGCTTCGGCCTGACCAGTGCACAGGTCGCGGGCCACGCCACCGGGGGAATCGAGTGACCAAGACGCGCGTGCTGGCCGCACTGATCATGGCCCCGCTGGCGATCGGCGGCGTGCTGCTCCTGCCCACCCCTTGGCTGGTGGCGATTGCCGCGGTGCTGTTCCTGCTCGCACTGTGGGAATGGCTACGACTGGCGGATGTCGAAGACACCCTGGCCCGGACCATCCTGCTGGCTTGCAATCTCGCCCTGATGGTCGCGCTGGTCTGGGGCTCGCGCTCGGCCCACGGCGGGTCGTTCGCACTGTTCCAGTTGGTGATCGTGATCGGCGTCGGCTGGTGGCTGCTTGCCCTGCTGTGGCTGAAGCACTACCACTTCGCCTCCGACCACGACTCGCACGCGCGTGCCTTCAAGCTGCTCGCCGGCACGCTGGCGGTGGTGCCGGCCTGGTGCGCATTGGGTGTGATCCACGCCAGCGAACCGAATGGCCATTACTGGCTGCTGCTGGCCCTGATGCTGGTCTGGGCGGCAGATACCGGCGCCTATTTCACCGGCCGCAACTTCGGCGGCAAGTGGTTCGGTGGCCGCAAGCTGGCGCCGCGGATCAGCCCGAACAAGACCATCGAGGGCCTGCTCGGCGGCATCGCGCTGGCGATGCTGGTGGCGATGGTCGGCGCGCTGCTGATCGGCGTGGACCAGGCGCACCTGCCGGCCGTCGCCGGCGTGGCGGCGGTGACCGTGGCGTTCTCGGTGGTCGGCGACCTCTACGAGAGCCTGCTCAAGCGGCACGTGGACATCAAGGATTCCGGCCACCTGATCCCCGGCCACGGCGGCGTGCTGGACCGCGTGGACAGCGTTCTCGCCGCATTGCCGGTGTTTGCCCTGGGCAAGGTCTGGTTCGGTTTCTGAGCGGGTCGAGCATGCAACGCGTTGCCATCCTCGGCGCCACCGGTTCGATCGGCGCCTCCGCGCTGGACGTGATCGCGCGCCATCCGGATCGCATGCGCGCCAGCCTGCTCGCCGCCGGTACGCGCGTGGACGAATTGCTGGCGTTGTGCCGCGTCCATCGTCCCGAGCATGCGGTGATCGCCGATGCGGGCGCGTATGCCGCCTTGCGCGAGGGACTGCGCGATGCCGGCCTGGACACCCAGGCGCACGCCGGCGCCGGCGCGCTCGATGCGCTGGTCGCCGGCGATGCCTGCGACAGCGTGGTCGCGGCCATCGTCGGCGCCGCGGGCCTGCCCTCGACGCTGGCTGCGGCGCGCGCCGGCAAGCGCCTGCTGCTGGCCAACAAGGAATCGCTGGTGCTGGCCGGCGAGCTGCTGATGCAGGCGGCCAGTGCGAACGGCGCGGTGATCGTGCCGATCGACAGCGAACACAACGCGATCTTCCAATGCCTGGCCGGCAATCCCGGCGAGATGCCCGCGCGGATCACCCTCACCGCCTCCGGCGGGCCGTTCCGCGGCTGGACGCGCGAGGCATTGGCCACGGTCACGCCTGCGCAGGCGGTGGCGCATCCTAAGTGGTCGATGGGCCCGAAGATCTCGGTGGACTCGGCATCGCTGATGAACAAGGGCCTGGAAGTCATCGAGGCGCACCACCTGTTCGGCGTGTCCGGCGAGCGCATCCGCGTGCTGGTGCATCCCCAGTCGCTGGTGCATTCGTTCGTGGACTTCGCCGATGGCAGCACCCTGGCGCAACTGGGCTTGCCGGACATGCGCACCGCCTTGGCAGTCGGCCTGGGCTGGCCACGTCGGATCGCCTCCGGCGTGCCCGCGCTGGACCTGCTGGCGGAAGGCGGCCTGCTGGAGTTCGCCCCGCCCGACCTGGACGCCTTCCCATGCCTCGCCCTCGCATTCCGCGCATTGCAGGCAGGCGATGCCGCGCCGGCGGTGTTGAACGCCGCCAACGAAGAGGCTGTTTCAGCGTTTCTTCAGGGGCGGATCGGTTTCCTGTCCATCCCCGACGTCGTTGCCCACGCCCTGGACGCCATGCCCGCGACGCCAGCCGATTCGATTGATGCGTTGCTGGACGCCGATGCCTGGGCGCGCGCGCAGGCCTGCGCCTTCATCGCCCGCAAGGCCGCGTGAGTCCATGCGCATGAGCCTGCGCCGATGAGCACCTTCCTCGGGTCCCTGTGGTGGATGCTGGTCGCGCTGGGCGTACTGGTGACCTTCCACGAATTCGGCCATTTCTGGGTCGCCCGCCGCTGCGGCGTCAAGGTGCTGCGTTTCTCGATCGGCTTCGGCCGGCCACTGTGGACCCGCCACGGCAAGGACGGCACCGAATACGTGGTCGCCGCGTTGCCGCTGGGCGGCTACGTGCGCATGCTCGACGAGCGCGAGGACCACGTCCCGGCGCATCAGCTGGACCAGGCCTTCAACCGCAAGCCCGTGCTGCAGCGGATGGCGATTGTCGCCGCGGGCCCGGCCGCCAACCTGCTGCTCGCGTTCGCACTGCTGTGGACGATGCTGGTGATCGGGCGGCCGGACTACGCGCCGGTGATCGGCAAGGCGACCGGGATCGCCGCGCAAGCGGGATTGCGCACGGGCGATCGTATCCTCGCCGTGGGCGAACGCGAGACGCCGACCTGGAGCGAGGCCGGGATGGCGCTGACTGTCGCCGTCCTCGACCGCCAACCCGTGCAAGTGCGCGTACAGGGCGGCGATGGCGAAGAGTCGACGCGGACGCTGGCGCTGGATCGCCTGCCCGCCAGCATCGATGAGCTGCGCGCCCTCGAGGCCACCGGGCTCATCGCCCGGCACCAGCTCTGGCCCGCCATCGTCGGCAGCGTCCGCGCGGATACCCCGGCCTGGGGCGTGCTGGCGGAGGGCGACCGGATCACCGCGATCGACGCCACCCCGATCGCCAGCTTCGACGACATCCCGCCTGCCGTGGCCGCATTGGGCACCCGCGGCGGTCCCGGCATGGTCGAGATTGAACGGGATGGCGAGCGCTTGGCACTCGAACTGACCCCGGTCCGGCTGGTCGTCGGACCCGGATCATCCGCGTGGGCACTCGGGGTGGCACCGGCGGAGCGGCGAATGCCAGCGACGGATGCCGTGCTGCGGGTGGGACCGCTTGATGCGATCCCCGCTGCCGTGCGCGAAACCGGCTTCCAGATGCGGCAACTGGTCGAAATGGTCGGGCGTGCCTTCGCCGGCAAGGTCTCGGTGCAGAACACCGTGGCCGGCCCGCTGACGATCGCCCAGGCGGCCAACGACTTCGCCAGCCGCGGCGCCGCCTGGTTCCTGAACTTCCTGGCCCTGTTGTCGGTCAGCCTTGCCTTGATCAACCTGCTGCCGATCCCCGTCTTGGACGGGGGCCACCTGCTGTATTACCTTATCGAGTTGGCCAGAGGCCGCCCCTTGGGCGAACGCGCCATGGCCGCCGGCCAGTACCTAGGGCTCGCGCTGGTCGCGGGCCTGATGGGCCTGGCGTTCTACAATGACATCCTGCACCTGGTGTCATGACGCCCCGCTTCCACTTCCCTGCCCGCGCCGCTGGCGCCGTGCAGCCCCCCGCAACCGGATCCTCCGAATGACCCGACCCACGTCCCGCCGCCTGCTTGCCCTTGCCCTCGCCACGGCGCTCTCGATGCCGGCCTGGGCACAGACGGCGTTCGCACCGTTCTCGGTCAGCGACATCCGCATCGACGGCCTGCAGCGCATCGGCGCGGGCACCGTGTTCACCTACCTGCCGGTCGAGCGCGGCGACACCCTCGACCAGGCCAAGGCGGCCGAGGCATTGCGTGCGCTGTACAAGACCGGCTTCTTCGAGGACGTGCGCCTGGACCACCAGGGCAGCATCCTGGTGATCACCGTGGTCGAGCGCCCGGCCATCAACAAGCTGACCCTGGTCGGCAACAAGGACCTGAAGACCGAGGACCTGCTGAAGGGCCTGAAGGACATCGGCCTGGCCGAGGGCGAGACCTTCAACCAGCTCAACCTGGACCGGGTCACCCAGGAACTCAACCGCCAGTACAACAACCGCGGCAAGTACAGCGTCTCGATCAGCCCCAACGTGGAGAAGCTCGATCGCAACCGCGTCAACCTGACCTTGAACATCAAGGAAGGCAAGGCCGCGAAGATCCGCCACATCAACCTGATCGGCAACGAGTCCTTCCCCGAGGAGGACATCACCAAGGGCTGGGAATCGCACACCAGCAACTGGCTGTCCTGGTACAAGCGGGACGACCAGTATTCGCGCGAGAAGCTGTCCGGCGACATCGAGAAGCTCAATGCCTGGTACCTCGACCGCGGCTATGTCGATTTCAGCCTGGATTCGACCCAGGTGGCGATCAGCGGCGACCGCAAGGACATGTACCTGACCGCCGGCATGACCGAGGGCGAGGTGTACAGCGTGTCCACGGTCACCGTCTCCGGCGAGACCGTGCTGCCGAAGGAGGAGATCGAGACCATCGTCGCCTTCATCCGCCCAGGCAGCACCTTCTCCCGCGGCTTGCTGGAGCTGGCGACGGATGCGATCTCCGCGCGCCTGTCGAACATCGGCTACGCCTTCGCCAGGATCAACCCGGTGCCGCAGATCGACCGCGAGAAGCGCACCGTCGGCATCGACTTCCAGGTCCAGCCAGGCCCCCGCGTCAACGTGCGCCGGATCGTGTTCAAGGGCAATACCCGCACGGCCGACCAGGTGCTGCGCCGCGAGATGCGCCAGTTCGAAGGCACCTGGTATTCGCAGGCCGCGATCGACCGCAGCAAGGTCCGCCTCGACCGCCTTGGCTATTTCGAGGAGGTCAACGTCGAGAACGAGCCGGTCGCCGGCACCGACGACCAGGTCGACGTGGTCTATACGGTCAAGGAGACCACCTCCGGCAGCATCGCCGCCGGCGTGGGCTACTCGCAGCTGTCCGGCGTGAACCTGTCGTTGCAGTTGTCCGAGAACAACTTCCTCGGCACCGGCAACCGGGTGTCGATGTCGGTCACCCGCAGCGCTTACCAGAAGCGCTACGACTTCTCCTTCATGAACCCGTACTTCACCGACGAAGGCCTGTCGCTGGGCTACAACCTGTGGTGGCGCGAGTTCGACTACTCCAGCTTCAACGTCGCGTCCTATTCCACCAACAG
>Ga0075154_10001674_pt1 | contig 15466 bp, 8 predicted proteins | sample JI71714BDNA_FD_70965 | JGI IMG/M metagenome (GOLD analysis project Ga0075154, IMG submission 70965) | Wastewater effluent complex algal communities from Wisconsin, to seasonally profile nutrient transformation and Carbon sequestration -... | ecosystem: Engineered > WWTP > Effluent > Algae... | reverse complement strand
GGACGAAGCGACAAGTTCGATCGATACGGAAACGGAACAGCTTATTCAACAAGCAGTTACGCGCGTTATGGAAAATCGAACATCGCTGATCGTCGCGCATCGGCTTTCAACGATTCAGCGTTGTGATAAAATTATGGTTTTTCATCACGGCGAATTGCGCGAAGCCGGAACGCATAACGAACTTCTCGCAAATCGCGGACTTTATTGGCGGCTTTATCAGTTGCAATATGTTGAAGAAAAATTGCAAAATCCGCCGTTGGATACGGGATTAGAATTGCACTTGAAAACGTAAAAAGTCTTAATTTATCTACGTTGTAAGTTTGAGTGGTTTCTTTTCAAACGTAAATTTAACTTGAATTTGCGCGGAGAATTTCACGCCTGAAGGCGTAACTCTGAACGGCTTGTAGAATAATTAACAAAATTTGTTTATAATGACTTCAACGAAAATGTCGGTCGAAAATACACAACACGCTGATTTAATTTCCGGATGCGCTCCGGTGATAAGTGAAGTTTACGCGCGATGTTATGAAAACGCGCCGAATTTTGGCGTGAGCGAAGAATCTTTTAGAAATTCGCTTACAAAAACCGCCGGAAAATTTCTCAATTCGAACACGGACGAAAATTCAAATATCTCCGCCGATGAATTGCACGAATTTTTGCGAAATCTGCAAGCCGATGATTTATTTATGGCTCTGGCGTGCGCGGGCGGAAACGAACGCGCTTGGTGGGAATTTGACCAACAGCATCGCAATTATTTGGAAAGAGTTGCGCGGCATTTGGCAAGCACGGAATTGAACGCGCAAGAAGTTGTTGACACGGTTTATGTCGAACTTTACGGAACGCGCGTTGTTGACGGTGAACGAATTTCAAAATTTGCAACGTATTCGGGGCGCGGTTCGATGCGCGGATGGCTTCGCACCGTGATTTGGCATTCTTTGGTCGATCTGCATCGCGCTTCGCACGACGAAGTTTCGCTTGATGAAATGACCGAAAATGTCGGCGAAGGCTACGTTCACGCGAGCTTTGCCGAAGATATTAAACTCGGCGGCGAAGACGATATGATCGAAAAAATCGCCAAAGACCGCTATCGAAAAGCAACGCTGACTTCGATCGAAAATGCTTTTGCCAATTTGGACAATCACGAAAAATTGCTTCTGCTTTATTATCACGTTGAAAATATGAAACTCCGCGAAATTGCGCGAATGGTCGAAAGTTCGACTTCGCCGCTTCGTGATTGGTTTCAACGAAAAAGCGCGACACGCGATCAAAATCCCGAAACGCGCATTCACGAATCAACAATTATGCGTTGGTTGGAAAAAAGCTACGCAAAGGTTTTGAAAATGTTTCGCTCGGAACTTGTTCAAATACATAAATTAAGCGAAGAAGAAATCGAAATTTGTATGGAACTAGCCACGCAGGATTTGGCAAGTCCGAATCTTTATCGAAATTTGACGGCAACTTAATTCCCCGAAAATGCGTCTGTAGAAACTTTAAATTATTTTTATGCAAATTATAAGTAAAGCTAACGTCAACTATGCGGGAGGCTGGAATTAAAATGGAAAATACGGGGAAAATGAATCCGCAAGAATTACAAATACAAGGCTTAGTTGACCGCTTTTTGAAAGTGCGGACGGCGAAAACGTCTGAGGAAACTTGGCACTTAGATGAAGATATGCTTTCGGCATTCGTTGAAGGAACTTTAAATCAACGCGAGGCGACACCAATTGTCAGCCATTTGGTTGATTGCTCTTTTTGCCGTAACGTAACATCGGAACTTGTTCGATTCGATATGGCTTTTGAAGGCGAAGAAGTTCGTGCCGTAGAAGCTGAAACGGCGCAACCGTCGAAGATCTCGGAAGTTTTGAACGGACTTCTGACAAGAATTTTCGGAACGAGCGATGCCACGGTTTTCGCGCATCAAGAAGACGAAGCGAAAGACGAAACAAAAGACGAAGACAAGGAAAGTAAAAAGTAAAAAGTAAAAAATAAAATTTAAGAAGCGTGTTGTTCTTTTGAGGAAAGAGAACAATACGCTTTTTTCGCTTTTTATTTTGTGCTTCTCGTTTTGTAATGTAAGAGTTATAATTTTAAACATCAAAATTTTATGGAAAATGCTTTAAACTTGCCGGATAATAATCAAAATTGCTCGATGATGGATCCACAGATTACGGTTGAGAAAGTGGCATCGGCAAAGTTGCCGACGCAAATCGGGAATTTTAAGATTATCGGCTATCGTTCGCTGACGAGCAACGAAGAATTTGTTGTTCTGACAAAAGGCGAAATGCGTAAAGATTTACCGACACTCGTCAGAATTCATTCGCAATGTTTGACGGGCGATGTTTTCGGCTCGATTAAATGCGATTGCGGTCCGCAATTGCATAAAGCGATGGAATTAATTGAAGAAGAAGGTCGCGGCGCGATAGTTTATCAACAACAAGAAGGTCGCGGCATCGGGATAATCAATAAAATTCGCGCCTACGCACTTCAAGACGAAGGCGCGGACACGGTTGAGGCAAATGAAGCGTTAGGTTTTGCGATCGATGCGCGTTTGTATCAGCAATGCGCGGAAATTCTTTTCGATCTGGGACTTTGCAAAGTGCGCGTAATGTCGAATAATCCCGATAAACTTCGCGCTCTCGAAGAAGCCGGACTAAAAATAGTCGAACGTGTTCCGATCGAAGTCGAATCCGAACAACCGGCGGCACACTATCTTAAAACTAAAAAAGAAAAACTCGGACATCTTTTGAATGTTTCCGAATAATTAAAATTGGAGTAATTTGTATGATAAATCGAAAATTTGTGTTGCTTAATGTAGCAATTTTGTTTTGTGCTGCGGCATTTTTGATTCCTTCGCTTTCACCAAAAACAGCAGGTGTTTTTGCTCAGATCGGTAATTCGATAAGCGGACAGGTTTTAGGTTACGAAAGAGAGCCGCTATATGACACCTACGTTGAATTGCTTAATGAATACGGGCAATCGATCAGTCGTGCCAGAACTGATGGCTCAGGACGTTACAACTTTTACGGTATGCCGGCAGGAAATTATTCTGTTCGGGTTATGCCTTACGGAACTGATTATGAAGAAGAGACTCAAAGCATTCAAATTGTGAATTTCACGCGCCAGAATTCATCAGGTGAACGGACTACGTCCGGTGCAAGCAGAGAGCAACTGGATTTTTATTTGAAGATACGAAAAGATTTGGTGAATTCGAGAACCGGAGCGATTTTTGTTCAACAAATTCCCGAACCGGCGAAAAAACTGTATCAGCAAGCTGTGTCAGACTTAAATGACAAAAAAGAAAAAGAAGGTCTGACCGGTTTAAAGGCGGCAATCGAAGCATTTCCGAAATATTTTCTTGCGCTCGAACGTTTAGGAAATGAATATGTCCGGCTGAGATATTATGAGGCGGCGCAATATCTTTTTAGTGCGGCAATTGAAGTTAATCCGCGAGCATATCGGAGTTGGTATGGTTTGGCTTATTCTTATTACTCGCTAAATAAATTTGATGACGGTTTATTTGCTGTTGAAAAATCACTCGAAATTTATCAAGGTTCTCCCGAAAGCTATCTGTTAGCCGGAATTTTGAAACGTCAAAAGAAAAAATACGAAGATGCCGAAAAACAAATGCTCAAAGCGAAAGATTTAGCTAAAGATTCGCTTCCGATGGTTCACTGGCATTTGGCTTTACTTTACGGCAATGACTTGAAACGATATAGCGATGCCGCCAAAGAGTTGAAACTTTATCTTAAAGTTCAAACCGATCTTCAAGAAAAGGAAAAGATCGAAATGTTAATTAAGAAATTTGAGGAAATGGCTTTGAAAGAAAAGAAATAAATTCAGTTCAATAATTAGCCAAAAAAAAGCCGTCTCAAATATTGAGACGGCTTTTTCAATTTAACGGATGTTATCCGAAATTTAGAACAAGAACCGCATTCCGAAACGGACTTGACGCGGACCTTGATAAGCACTCGCTAAGTTATAAAGAACATAACGATTTGCCGCTGAGCTGGCTGCAGTCGTGAACGATGCCGCACCGCTGGTTTGGAAAATCTTATATCCGGCGATAAAGCAAGGTTGTTGATTACCGCTTTGGGCACAAGCATCTTGTTGCGCCTGCGGGATAAGACTTCTTACGTCATAATCGTTCGTTCCATCAATGTTGCCGACACGATTGGTAACATTCGCTTCATTAAACAAGTTCAGAATATCTACTTCACCAATAATGGTAAAGCGATTATCCCGACCGAAACGATAACGATGTCTGACACCGAAATCGGTTTCCGTGAATAATTCAGTGCGTCCCAAATCACCACGTCTGGTGAAAACATTCTCAATGTTATTAACACTAATCGTGGTTGTTATCGGTGTTCCGCTTTGAACTGTCGTGAAAAGTTGTAATGACGTTTCATGACCTTTTGCGAAATTAAATCTGTCGCCCCAAGACATATTGTAGGCTCCGTTAAATTTCACAACGTGCGGACGATCGGTTGACAAAATTCCATTATCCGGACCGCCGGCAACCGACCAGTTAGCACCCGGTTGGTCGAAGAAGCGGTTGACGTTCGGGCTAAGACGACCGTCTTCATCCGAACTTGCCAAACCTGAATAGTTACCATACAAACGACTGAAAGTATAGTTCAAGTTGAAGTAATAGTTGTTGGCAAAACGTCTGTCCAAACGAAGTTCGAGAGCTTGATACAAACGTTGCGGAACGATTGCTTGTAAGCCGAATGCTTCCGCTGTTTGTTTGTATAAACCTTCTCCCGGATTGCCGATGATGTAAAATTCACTACCTTCAGCATTGGGGAATCCGGCATCTTCAACAGTATGTTCGACGTTTTTACGCGTATAACGGCTGCTGAACAAGAAGTTTCGTCCCAAATCACGTTCAAATGTAACGGTAAATTCGCTTTGTTGGAAAGCCTTGATATTAGGATCAACACCGCCTACTTGCGTAATGAGTCCACCGCTATTTGATGAAATACGATTATCTCTGTCACAACGAACTTTACCGAAAACCGGAGTTGTTGTTCCTGTCGGACAAGCACCGCCCGGAAGCGGTCCGCCGTTACCTAAAATGCTTGCACGCGTAAAGCTGCTCAAAGTATCGCCGGGGAAGATTTCAAAGAACAAGTTATGAAACTCGTCTCCGCCGAACGAACCGCGCGGCAATTCATATTTGAAACGGTCATAGAACAAACCGTAAAAGACCGAAACTTTAGTTTTACCGTCGCCTGTCAAATCAAACGCTGCGCCAAGACGCGGAGCAAGTTTATCTTGAAAGTCGAATGTAATTCCCGGAAGTCCCGCTGCAAAACTCGGAACGTTTTCACGTTCGGTTCTGAGTCCGAGATTAAGGGTTAAGCGGTTAAACGGTTGCCATTTATCTTGAAGATAAATTGCTTCGTTTTTACTGCTGACATCGCCGCGTGTTGAAGACACGATCAATTGTCCCGAACCGACTGCGCCCGGAGCTGAAGGCAATGCGCTAACACCTGAATAAGAAGCAATTGTTTGACCATAGCGTAAAACGATTTGGTCAGTTGTGCGGTCATCTACTTGATTACCGATTTTATTCAACTGATAACCGCCTTTAAGTTGGTGCCGACCACCGACATTAAAGTTATATGTGGCATCAACGTCAAATGTGTTACGGGTTGTTGCATCAAATAATGTGTTGGAAACCAAATTGATTCCGTTATTAAATCCGGTTATACAACCAAAACCTGCAGGAAACGGTGTAGGACTCAAACCACTGCAAGTAAGTCTCGAAATGGTCGGATTACCTTGATTATATGTTCCCAATTTTTCATTAAGAAAATAGTGACCTGCACGTGCCGATATGAAAAGATTATTCGTGATCGTCCAAACTGCGTTTCCGGTAATACTTTGCGAGTTTTGGCGACCGCCGGTGTTGTTAATATATTGTGCACCTGAAACTGCCGGAACTGAACCGGGCAATACGGGAACTGTTGTGATAGATGATGCAAAAGTCGGAATTCCGCCTCTTGAAATAATCGGATTCCAGGTGTAAGCCCCGGTCAGACGAAGTTTGCTAAACGGTTGTGCGTCAAGACGTAAGAAAGCATATTCAGCAGTTTCTCTTGCTTTGTAGGTTTCTGAACGACCGGTCGACACACGCGGAAGCGTATCAGTCACATAATTAATGGTGCGTGTGCGCTCAAAAATTTGCGGGGTATAACTTCCGTAGAACCAAAGGCGATTTTTAATAATCGGACCGCCAACACTTCCCGAAGGATTGAATTCTAAATATTCATCACGTTCAGCTGAGAAGTATTCGGGTCTGTTAGGCGAAAATCTTGTGTCAAGACGCAAAGCCGGACGACCGAGAGCGTTCAAGCTTGAAGGACGAAACATCGCGCCGATTTCACCGCGCATACTGTTACCGCCGCCTTTTGTTACAAGGTTGATCACACCGCCGGTTGCGCCGCCGTATTCGGCTTCAAAACCACTCGATTTGATTTGAACTTCTTGAATCAATTGGAACGGCAAATTACTGTTGCCATTCAAAACGCCGGTGCGAACATTTGTTACTTCCTGTCCGTCAATAATAAATGTATTTTCCGAACCCGATGCGCCGTCAATTTGAAATTGACCCGAACGCGGTTCAGGACGAGTTGCCGGTGAAATTTTCAAAATACTGGCAAAATTAGTTCCTTTCGGAAGTAATTCAGCGGTTTGTGCGCTGATTGTCGTTTCGATTTTTGTCGAACTCGTATCAATCGGGTTAACATCCGATGAATTAACTGTAACTTGGTTGGGGTCAACGTTTGCAACGCCTAAATCAACTGTTACAGGCGTAACTCTACCAAGCGAAACCGGAACTGCCGGAAGAACTCTTTCAGCAAAGCCGGATGTTGCCGCAGCGGTTATAACATATAAACCGGGCGGAACCTTAATGACTCGGGCAAACCCTTCATCATTGGTTGTAACGGTTCTCTTGAAACCGGCGGTGGACTCGGAACTCGATACCGTAATGCTCACATTCGGCACGACGGCTCCATTCGGGTCTTTTACGGTAATTTCGATGTCGCCGGTTGTTTCCTGTCCGAATGCGAATGTGCCGAGACACAAAAGCAATGCAAAGACAGAGAATAAAACACTAAACTTTTTAATCATACTTACCTCTCTATTTTTTAAATTAATCGGAATTTATTTTTATGAGAAGCAATAACTCAGACATATCGATATTGCCTTTCAAAGTTAGTTAAATAAATTGCCTTGGAACTGTAATCTTTAAATAATAAAACAAATCGGGTGCCAAAGATTATTCTTTCACGGTATATTACTGAAACTCGCGTAATTATTGAACTTATCATACAAAAGTTGAGTCTTCTGCTCAAAATAATCTTGTAAAATTCCATTATTTCGGATTTTATACAAGATATTGAATGGTTTTTCCGTTCAATTCGCATAAGAAAAATATGATAAAACATCGCTGAAACAACGAATTACGGTTTGGCTAAAAATGATTCTTATAATTCAAATAAACTGGTATGAAGCCGAAAACAGAAAGTCAGTAATATTTTCAAACGGTTCGTTATAACTGAACAATTCTAAGCAAACGAATTCGGCAACCTCAAAATTTCTCTAAACTCTCAAAAATTGCTTAGTTAAATAATTTTGTTAAACGAAATATCCAAAATCGTGAATATTTTTCAAGAAATCGTAGAAAACAGATGACAAGACTATTTTCAAAACTTCGTTTGGAAATGTCTAAAACCCATAAAAACAGGCATTTGAAGCAAATTATGAAGATGATATTTTTTTGGCTACGAATTTGCTATATAACCGTCTTGGTTATTAATATGCGCAGTTCCCAAAAATTCAAGAGAATATTTTGAAGAGAGCTAGCAAGATATATTACTTCCATGAATTCTACATTTAGTAAGGAGATTAAAATGAAAATCAACTTCAGATTTATGACGCTGGCGATGTCCTTGATCCTTTGCCTTTCGGCAATGGCTTTCGGACAACGTAACAGCGGTAACATAGATGGAACAATTACAGACCCGCAAGGCGCTGTTGTTCCGGGTGCAGTCGTTACGATTAAGAGCACCGGGTCAACAGCTGGTTATAACGGAAACGCTACAACCAATTCAGAGGGTTACTTTCAATTTTCGCAAGTTCCGGTTGGAACTTACAGCATCAGCGTTACAGCAACCGGCTTTAAAACCGTTAACGGTAGCGCAGACGTTTCGCTCGATAGAACTTACAGCTTTAACAGAGCGTTAGAACTCGGCGGCGGAACAACAGTTATCGAGGTTACTGCTGATACCAATACGACTATTGATTTAGGCGATAGCAAAATTGATAACAACATCAACAAAGATATTATTGACAATTTGCCGACCGGCACAAACTTCGCAAGTATTTTGAAAATCGCTCCGAACGTGCGCCCTGAAGCACTCGGCGGTGGTTTCCAAATTGACGGCGCGTCGGGTTCGGAAAATGTTTTCGTTATTGACGGTCAAGAAGTTACAAACTTCCGCACAGGCGTTTTGACACGTAATAACAACCTGCCGTTTGAACTCGTTCAAGAAGTTCAAATTAAAACAACCGGTTATGAAGCTGAATACGGCGGCGCAACCGGTGGTGTGATCAATGCTGTAACAGTTGGCGGAAACGACAATTGGCGCGGTAACTTCGGTCTTTCATTTGCTCCTTCAAAATTGAATGGCAATCCGACCGGAATTTTGACCACATACAATGTTGGCGGCGTTGGCAATCAACCGGGTGCATTCACATATTTCCAACCGCGTAAAGACGGTGGAACGAATTTCTTCCCGATTGCTACGTTAAGTGGTCCGATCGTTAAAGGAAAACTTTGGTTTTCAGCTGCATATGCTCCGCAATTAATCAACACTCTTAGAACTGTTGATTATTACAGCAATTCGATTGCCGGAAACAGTGCTGCAAACCCGAACGGACAATTTATCAACAACACGATCACATATGAGCAAAATTTGAGACAAGAAAACTACTTTATCCGTCTCGATGCTCAACCGACTTCAAAACTTCGCTTGTTCGGAACATTCATCTACAATCCTTTGGTTCAAGATGGTGGCGCACTTCCGGCAGTTAATGAAGGTTTGGGCGGCGCACCGCAATCAGTTAATTTCGGTGGCGGAATCGGTGTCTTGTCAGGCGCAGCTTTGATTGCCCAACAAGGTGGCAGACAAAATGCTAACAACGTCAATGGACAAGCAACCTACAATGCAACCAACAATTTGGTTTTGAACTTCCGTGCAGGACGTAGTTTCTTGAACGAAAAACTTAGTTCGTATGGTTTGGCTCGCACAACACGTTACATTTGTAGCCAAGTTTCAGGAACCGTAACACCGGCTCAAGCAGGTTGTTCACAAGGTTTCCAAAACGTTGCCAGCAACAACCAAATCAATTTTGACGTTTCAACCAGAACAACTTTCGATGCTGATGCCAGCCTCGTCGGTGTAAATCTTGGTGGTCGTCATAACTTCAAATTCGGATACCAATTCAACCGTTTGTTCAACACAGTTAGCAACGGCTACAAAGATTTGGGAATTATCCAACTTTTCTATGGTCGCTCGATTGATGTTCTTTCAGGCGCACCGTTAACCCCGACCGCAGGCAACTTGGGTTCGGGACTTCTGCAAAGATTCGGAACAGTTGGCGAAGCAAGCAGCAAGAGCCAATCAATTTTTGTTCAAGATTCTTATCAGATCAATAACCGTTTAACCTTAAATTTGGGTATCCGTTTTGAAAACGAAACAGTTCCTAACTTTGGTGACACGACTAACACACAAGCTATCGAATTTGGTTGGGGCGATAAAATTTCCCCGCGTCTTGGTTTTGCATTCGACCTTTTGGGCGACGGCAAAAACAAACTTTTCGCCAGCTACGGTTGGTTCTATGACCGTTTCAAATATGAATTGCCGCGCGGTTCGTTCGGTGGTGACTTCTTCCGTCGTGATTTCTTTGAAATCCTGCCGGGACGTGGAACAGCCTTTAACGGTTACACTTTAGGCAACATTCTTGGCGGCAATCCCGATCCGGTCGGTGGAGCTTGCCCGATCGTTGGCGGAACAGGCTACTCGGTTTGTCAATTTGACTTCCGCGTTGCAACTAACATCGACGGTGCAAACATTTTCGAAACAGGCGCAATCGATCCGAATATTAAAGCTGCTCGTCAGAGTGAATATACAATCGGATTTGAGCGTCAATTGTCGCAAAACTTCTTGTTGAGCGCACGTTTCACACACAAACAAGTTGACCGTGCTATTGAAGACGTAGGTGTTTTCAACGCTCAAGGTTCAGAAGCATACATCATTGGCAACCCGGGAATTGGTTTGACTTGTGAAATTTCACAAACTGCTAACTTGCCGTGTGCTAAAGCAAAACGTGACTACGACGCATTTGAAATCCGTCTTGATAGACGTGCAAGCAAATACTTCTTCAACGGAAGCTACACTTGGAGCCGTTTGTTCGGTAACTATTCAGGTTTGGCAAGTTCTGATGAAGCAGGACGTAACAGTCCGAACGTCAACCGCTACTTCGACCTTCCGCCCCTCGGCTTCACAGCTGATGGCGATCCGGATGATGGTCCTTTAGCGACTGACCGTCCGCACGTTTTCAAAGCTTATGGCGGTTACTTCTTCGACTGGATGGGCAGTGCAACAAATCGCACAACCGTTTCAGCCTTTACCACAATTCAATCAGGAACACCGTTGACCACAATCTATAATCTTTATAGCTTGGGAACAACCATTCTGAACGGACGTGGTGACTTAGGACGCACAGAAAGATTTACCGAAACAGATTTCTCGGTTAATCATCGCTATAAATTCGGACGTGACAATCGTTTCACACTTGAAGGTTCATTAGATATCTTCAACTTGTTCAACGAAAGCAACGTTCTTGGAGCACAAACAAACATCAGCTCAACCAACTTCTCAGCAGCGACTTTGTCAAATGCCACAGCTGGTTGCACAACCTGTGGAACTGAAGCAGCTGTTTTCCAAACCATTTTCAATGGTTCGGGAATCCGCACATTTGTTAATAACTATTTGACTGCACAAGGCACCAGCACAGCTGGAAGATTGAACAGCTATGGTTTGGCAAATAACTTCCAAGCTCCGCGCACTGTCCGTTTTGGATTCAAATTATTCTTCTAAATTTCAATTTTAAGAAGAACTTTTATAGCCTGTCCGATTTATTCGGGCAGGCTTTTTTTGTGAAAAAAGGTAGCAACTATTTTATGGAGAAAATTAGAGATTAGAACAGATTTTGTATGAATAAATGGCAAACAGGTCATAACCGCATACGGTAGCGGGCGGGTGATAACTAAACAATCGAACAAATTTTACCCATCCGCTACCGCAGATGATTCTGACCCGTAAATCCATCTTGAATTTACTCTAAGTTGTTACGTCCATATCAGAATAAAATGAAATTTTTCAAACCTTGTTCAAAATAATAATTTCGATGCGCGATTTTGATTCATCGAGAAAATTTTGAATATCGATTTCGATTTTTTGTTCGGTAAGCATTTGATTTATTTCAGCGCGTTTTTCACTTAAACTCGGCATTAAAAGTCCGGGATTTCGACGACGAAAATCAGGTGAGAAAACTTCGTAATAATATTTTTCTTCATCTTCCGCAGTAATTACGACAAACGATCGGAAACGAAAATCGATGTATTTTTTGATAGCTACGCGCTGACGCATCATTGCTTGAAAATTTGCGTCCTGCACCGAATCAAATCCGACGATTCGCAAGCGTCGTTCAAATTCAGCCGTGGAGGGAAAAATATTCAGCACGTCTTGAATCTCGTCTTGAACTTCTTTTTCGCTCACATCTCGCGGCAAACGCTGTGCTTCGAGTGCGAAAAGTCTTTGATTCGTAATAAGTTGCAGCGCACGATTAAGATCATCGGAGCTCGGCGGATTGAGCGACACGCCGGGTTGCAATGCAAGCGTCCAAAGCAGATCCGAATAAGTTATTAATTCCGTCCGCACGCCGTCGCTGATGACGGAAACGGTTTTATCGACTGTTTCCTGCGCTTTTAGATTTGCAGTAAATAAAACAAACGCCAGTAAATTAAAATAGATTAAAGTTTTGATGAGTTTTTTCATAGCCTTTTTTTTGATTTTTGAATTAAATTCTTCAACTGTCAACTCCCGAAACATCGGGCATAAGTAAATTCTGAAGCGTCAATAAATTATAACCGTTTCGCAACTGCTAAATATTTCAACAAAAACATAAAAACATTGACAAACAATGAAAAATATTTTTTAATTGAAGTGGAAGTATTAAACTTTCAATTTATTCACACGTTCACATCCTCTCGGATGACGAATTAATCTAAAAAGTTCGTTATTTCGCTAACAAGAGCAAAAATGTTGGTCCCCAATCAAGTTAAAAAAGATGCAAAAGTGTTTGCTTCAAACGGAAAAAATTCTAATTCTTTGCACGAATTAAAATTTATTACCGAACTCGGACGAAGTCTGCTTTTTACGGTTCATCCGAAAAAAACGGTTTTGCGTGTCGCCGAAGCAATCCAAATGCAGACAGGCGCAGTTAGTTGCGCGGTTATCGCTGAACTCGATCATATCGGTTTGGTGAGCTGTTGTTTCGCGTCTTCAAAACCACAAGAAAATTTCCTAAACAAAGAAAAATTCAAAAAATGGCTCGAATTTTTACCGCCGCAAATCTCGTTTTTGAACGAATCGGAAAAAGAATTTTTTATTAAAGGCAAGGCACACAAAATCGAATACGTTTCACCGCTGCATATCAACGGAGATGTTAAAGGCGCGGTAATTGTCGGTTTTGCCGCTAAAGAAGATTGCACGGATTTGTCGCAGAGATTGATCGATGCGGCAACGCAGATAACGGCGATGTCGGTAAATCTTTCGGCGCATTACGAAGCTGCGATCGATACTTCGATTCACGAAGCGAAAGAAGAACATCGAAAATTTACCGAAGCCATTTTAGATGCGCTTCCGGTTTCGCTTTATGTGATCGATCGTGAATATCGAATCGTAACCTGGAATCGTCATCGTGAAATCGGAGCGCAGGGAATTCCGCGTGATTCGGCGATCGGGCGAAATATCTTTGAAGTTCTTTCAAAATATCCGCAAGGACGTTTAAAACAAGAATTTGAACGCGCATTTCAAACCGGAAAAATCGAACGCATCGAACAACGGACGATTGACGACGACGGTTCGACGAAACATTGGCTCGTCAGCAAAGTTCCGATGCGGAGCAGTGAAACCGGCGAAATCACGCACGTTATCACGGTCGGCGAAGATGTAACGATGCGCGTCGAAGCGATTCACGCGGTCGGACGCGCCGAAAAGCTCGCGGCGATCGGACGGCTTGCGGCAGGTGTCGTTCACGAAATAAATAATCCTTTGGCGACAATTTCCGCTTGCGCCGAATCTTTGGAATCCCGCGTTGAAGAAGGCGTTTTCGGCGAATCGGAAGAAGCGGCGGATTTGAGCGAATATCTCGGTTTGATTCGCAGCGAAGCGTTTCGCTGCAAATCTATCACGAACGGTTTGCTCGATTTCAGCCGAATGCGGACGGGCAACCGATTTCCGCTCGACATTGCCGAGATTCTTAAATCTTCTGCGCGTCTAATCGTTCATCAAAAACGAGGAAGCGACATTGATATCGAATTTGATATACACGAAAATTTGCCGCAACCATTGGCGGACGGCGGACAAATTCAGCAAGCAGTTATTGCGCTTGCGACAAATGCGATCGACGCGATGCCCGATGGCGGAACGCTGACATTTCGTGCTTTTACGCAATCAAACCGCGTAGTTATCGAAGTTCAAGACACAGGAATCGGCATTACGCCGGATAATATGTCAAAAGTTTTCGAACCTTTCTTTACGACCAAGGAAGTCGGTAAAGGCACAGGTCTCGGATTAGCCGTTTGTTACGGCATTGTCACGGAAAACGGCGGACGGCTGTCAGTTCGGTCAAACGTCGGAATCGGGACAACATTTACTATTTTTCTCCCAAACAAAGGTTAGAAAGTTTAAGACTTTTAAGATGTTTAGGAAGAAAGATTACCTAACTTCCAAAACTTCCGAAACTTATAAAACTTCCAAAACTCAAACATTATGGCAAAACTTTTAGTAGTTGACGATGAAAGCAATTTGCGCCTTGTAGTTCAAAAAGAACTATCGCGGCAAGGACACGAAGTTGAAACGGCTTCGGACGGTGAATCGGCTTGGACTTTGCTTGAAGAAGCAGATTTCGACGTGCTTTTGTGCGATATAAATATGCCTCGGCTTGACGGCATCAGCCTTTTGCGGCGTTTGCGCGAAAAATCGCAAAATCCGCCCGAAGTAATAATGCTTACCGGACAAGCAACCGTCGAATCGGCGATCGAGGCGATGAAACTCGGCGCGTATGATTATCTGACAAAACCTTACCGCATCGTCGAACTTGCCGCGCTCGTGCAGCAAGCGTCCGAAAAACAACGTCTGAAAATTGACAATCAGCGGCTTCGCGCACAGATCGAGCGGACGCATAATCAGATGCCGGACATTGTCGCCGAATCGCCGCAGATGAAGGAAATTTTACGGCTCGTGCAAAGAGTTGCCGCGTCTGACACGTCGGTTTTGGTTACGGGCGAATCGGGAACAGGCAAAGAATTGATCGCTCAGGCACTTCACCGTTTGGGCAGACGCAGCGATAAAACATTTGTTGATTTAAACTGCGCGGCTTTGCAGGATAATTTGCTCGAATCCGAACTTTTCGGACACGAAGCCGGATCATTTTCGGGCGCACGCAATCGCAAACTCGGACTTTTCGAGATTGCCGACGGCGGAACTTTATTTCTCGACGAAGTAATGGAAATGCCTGCTCAGCTTCAATCAAAACTTTTACGCGCACTTGAAACACGTGCCTTTTTCCGTGTCGGCGGCGTAAAAAAAGTCGAAGTCGATGTGCGTCTGGTTGCCGCGACGAATCGTAATCCGAAAAAAGCTGTCGAAGATGGAGTTTTCCGCGCCGATTTGCTTTACCGCATTAACAGTTTTGAAATTCATCTGCCGCCGCTTCGCGAACGCCGCGAAGACATCGAACCTTTGGCACGTCATATTTTACATAAGATCGGCGGAATAAATGCGCCTGAACTTATGCCGCAAGCCATCGATGCGCTTTGTTCTTACAGTTGGATGGGCAATGTTCGTCAATTGAAAAATTGTCTCGAACGCGCTGTTTTATTGGCTGATAACGGCAGAATTACGACTAAAGAATTGCCGCCCGAAGTCGTGTATAAAACGAACGAACCACAAGTTTCTGTAAGTTATAACGCGCCGACGGAAAATTTTGCAAACTCTTTTCAAAATTCTACGCCGACGGCTTTAAGAGAAATGGAGCGTCAGCAGATCTTAAACGCGCTCGAGCAAACCGGCTGGCATCGCGGCAGAACCGCCGAACTTCTCGG
>Ga0075154_10001673_pt1 | contig 15475 bp, 3 predicted proteins | sample JI71714BDNA_FD_70965 | JGI IMG/M metagenome (GOLD analysis project Ga0075154, IMG submission 70965) | Wastewater effluent complex algal communities from Wisconsin, to seasonally profile nutrient transformation and Carbon sequestration -... | ecosystem: Engineered > WWTP > Effluent > Algae... | reverse complement strand
CATTATTTAATATTTTATATTCTCTTTATATAACATATAGCTATATGTTATATAAAGAGAATATAAAATATTAAATAATGTTAATGTAGTTTTAAACAGAAATTATCTAATATAAATTTTTTGTCTTTTTTAAAATCAATTTTTATTATTTCTTAAAATAATATATAATAGTAAATAGGAATTTTTACAAATATTTTAATTAAATTTAAAATGTTTTAACTTAATAAAACACTACCTTTTCTTTATTTCTAAGTTATTTTATATTTCATTAATTTATATGGAAATTAAGAAAATATAAAATAACTTAGAAATAAAGAAAAGGTGTAACATGCTTTTATTCATAATAAATATGCTAAAGGTCTAGCATTTATTTTTAAAAAATGGTATTTAAAAACAAATCAAATTCAAGAAAAACATCACGTCAAATAATTAAAAGTTCAATTCTTCAAAATAGTCAAACTTGCGAAGGAAAATCGAGTCCTCTATTTTTTTATCAAAAACTAAATAAAAAACTCTCTACAAAAGAAACTTTTTATCAATATCTCTTTATTCAAAGTCTTTTAAAAAATAACGGGCAGTCAATGAAAAACAATAGCATTATTTCGAATGAATTAAAAAATGATATTTTAGAATTTAAAAAATTATATGATTATTCATTCTTAAAAAGCCCTTTAAAGTTTTTTTTAGAATTAAACCTAGGTAATTCCCCGGACCAACAAAATCTGATTAAAGCAGACAAAGCTTTTCCTAGTGAAGGTGCGGCCCCCAATAATAGAAGTAGTAATAATGGCCTTTTTATTACAGATAAAAAAAGTCAAATACTCGACAAATTAAATATTGTTTCAAATCCAAGTTTCAGTGACCGAAAAGGCATAGCTAATTACCAGAAATACAATTTTAAAAATGGAAAAGGTATTCATGATCAAATTTTTATTACATATAAAAAATCATTTATTTGTTATTGGTTATTACCTCTTTTAGGTTTAATTGGGACTTCATCTCCAAAAATATTTCATTTTGGTCAAATTTATTCATTGCCAAAAAATGAGCCTAACCTAGGATTAAATCTTTTAAAAAAGAAAGACAATTCTTTCTTTTTTGCTAAAAATAATTCTTACGCTAATATATCTGTTAATGAAACAACTGCCCTGTCGGGCTTGCTTGATTTGCGTGCAACCGAATTTTATGATTTTTCTTTATTCTTATCAAAAAATGAATCATATAAAGAAAATGAATTACTTTCTGTTTCAAAAACTATGCAAGAAAATAATATTTTAAAGTATAAAAAGGCATCTGAATCTTTATTATTAACTCTTTTAAATTTATCAACAAATAAATCTTCGGAAAATGAATTTAAAAAGTTTAATAATTTATTAAATTTTAAAGACTTTAATTTATCGCTTTTAAATAATAAACAAAAACAAATTGCAAAGTTAAAATGGTATTGGTTTGATTTATTTTTAACGAAACAAAATCATATTTTCCCAAATAAAGTATTTAATTTTTCAAACAATAATAAATTAAATACTTCTAGTGAATTTTTTTCAAGTTTTAAAGAGCTAAGAAACGAAGTAATAAATAAAGATAATTTATTTCTTTCTTCTGCTAATAATAATAAAGTTAAAGCATCTGGAAAGTTAAAAGAAACTTTAACAAAGCTAAAATTAGATTTTCCTGAAAAAACGTTTCAAAATAGATCCCTTACTTCCAATATTCCTAACGAATTGTTATTAAAAAATAATACTAATTATTTAGTGGGAATTATTAAAAATAATAAAACAAAGAATAAAAACTCGATTGCAGAAAGCAATTTAAAAGAAATTTCTTATGATACAAAAGGACCTTATAATTCCTTAAAAAAAGCAAATTTCTTACTGGATCAGCTTGAACTAAATGAATCACTTTTAATTAAAATCGCCCCGTGGATAAAAACTCCACACAACTTTGAAAAAATGAATTTCGGTAATATGTTAGAAATAAAAGGATTAAAAAAAGAACGCGAAAAAACAATTCTTTTAATTTTTAAAAATAAAAAAAATGCATTAAAAAATACAATTAACTTATCACTAAAAACAAAAAATAACTTAGTAATAGATCCTCAAAATAAGATTTCTGCCATGGATTTAAATACACTTTACGAGTTTATTTTTGAAACTTTAAAAAAAGATTTGGACTTAATAATTGAAAGTAAATCTGAAAAATTAGTTGAAAATATAAAAGTAAAGAATATAAATATGAAAAAATTAATTTTTTCAAATTCTAACGAAATATTAATTAAAAATAAAACCATTGCTCCGCCTGGAAAAGGCAAGGCATATTCCGATAATAGAAGTATTATTTCAAGTTTAAACACTAACATATTAGAAAATAAAAAATTAAGTGACACTTTATTAAAATTTAATAGAAATAGTGAATTAAACTATGAAAAATATATGGTTAAAAAAATAAAAAATCAATCTAATAAACTTGATTATTTAAATTCGTTTGAATTTCTACTTAAAAACTTTTCTCCCGTTTTAAAAGTAGATTTAAATGAAACAAAACTTTCAATTTTAACACTTCGTAATTCAATTACAGGGGGGAATTTTATGTCTACTTACTCAGATAATAGAATAAAAACTTCTTCTTTTATTAACCAAAAAAATAAAAATCAACAAATTCGAGTTGAAAATAAGTTAAGTAACACCGGATTAAATGCAAATTCAAAACAAGCCAAACTGGAAAAAGTTACAAAAAATAATTTTCGATTATCTGAAAATCAATTAAACCCAGAAAAAAACTCATTTATTTATTTAAGCAAATATATGCGAACTATTTCAAATAAAATTAAAATAAGTTTAAGCCCTTATAAATATCGTTTAACATACTTACCCGAAATACAACTTTATACAATCAAAAATGCCTTAAAGTCTGGAGTTAAAAGTACAAATAAAAAAATTTTAAATAAAAACGTAAGGATTTTAAATAAAGTAAAATTAAAACCTGAAAAATCAAAATTTGAAAAAGTTTTTCTTTCGTATTTAAGCAAATCAAAAAAAGCTTCCAACATGGATTTAGCATCAGAAGTGAAAAAAATTTCAAAACCGTCATTTTTTGAAATTTTAAATCCAGTAAAAGTTGCTTCTCCATTAAATAATTATGTTTTTAATAAAGGTATAAACCAAAATATTTTAAAATTAAAAAGTAAAATGAAATTAAGTGATTTAAAAACAAAATCTTTAATAGAGTCTGAAAAAAATAAAAAATCGATCTTAGGTAATAATAAAAAAACAATATATAATCGCAATTTTTTAACTCTTTCAAGAAATCGAATTTTTTTAAATAAAGTTCTAATCGAATCAAAAATGAATTTAAATAAGAAAAAAGACGAAACAACTAATAATGTAAGTAACATTGCTAAAAACCAAACACTTAAAATAAAACGTCGTTTGAAAAAAATGAAATGTGAAACACGTCGTCGAAAAAAACGTAAAATATTTTTTCCGCGACCAAATTGGATTACTTTTTCAATGTATAAAAAATTTTTAAACTCACGACTGCCCTCTTCTTTTCTTGCCGAAGGTAAGACGCTAAAAGTAGGTGAAAAATTGGTGATAGCAAAAAATAATTTAAATAAGAAAGTTAATCAATCAGAATCAAACATTAAATTACCAAGAAATGTTTCTTATAAAAAATCTAAAAATTCGAATGAAAATTACTCACATTGGTTAAGCCAAAATCAGTTAAATTTTAAACCAATTAAACCGTCTTTTGCTCTATCAAAAAACACAAAAGATTTTTATGTAATATCTAGGAAAGTTTTTGGTGATTTAAAACGTGTTTTAATGAAAAGTAATTGGTTACGAAGTTATTTAAATCCATATTTAGTAAAAGTAAAAATGATTTTTAACGAAATGCAAAACTCATCAAAAAATTTAGATATTTATCTAAATTTAAGATCTTTATTATTATGTTTTTATGGAATTAATAGTATTCCATTTTCAAATTCAACTCAAAAAACGGAAAATACACTTTTAAATGAAAAACCTTTTTTAAATTCGAATTTTGAAAACCCAAATATTTCATTTTATTTAAATATAAAAAATTTTATCTCTGAATCTCAAACTAATAAATTTTTTAATAATATGTCAAAATCTAATAACTTCGAAGCCCTTAGTTTCGCTCAAGGTAGCTCAGCGAAGTTGCCCCAATTAAATATTTTAACGCTTAGTGATAAAAACAATAAAAAATTAAATCGAGAAACTACTATAAATATATTTGAATATAATCGAATTATTTATCAACGAATTCAACGAGTTATTTTAAATATCCGAGACAATTTAAATTTAAATGGTCAAATAAAAAATAGAAGTAAAACCTTAGGTAAAAATATTAGATCTTTAATAAAACGCGATTATACAAAAAGAGATTTAAATAATGGAATGCCTGTAAACCAAAATGCACTTCTTTGGTCAAAAATTGTTAAAAATAATGTTTTAAAATTTGGTAGAAGTGTTATTTTCCCATCATATGAAGAACCTTCACCATATAATAATACGGCACAAATTTTATCACGAAATAATTTTTACTGGGCATTAAATAAAAGTTATAGCTTTATTAATACGAATTTTAATTCTTCATTTGCTAAAAAATTATGGGAAACTTACAAAATTCGAGAAATTAGCAAAAGTAATCAAACTAAAAAAATAATATTTAATCTATTTATGAAATATAACAATTTATTTAACACAAGAAATAAAGTTTTTAATGGGGTTTTAGACAAAACTTTTTTAAATACAAAAAACACCGAAATAAACAATAAAAATAGTTTAGCAGTTCCACTAGAGCATTCCGAAGAGACAAAATTTAGTAGGTTTTTTACTAAAAATAAGATTGTTTCTGATAATGCAGTTAATTATACATTTTTAGATGATCAATTATCAAAAAACTTTTTCACGTTGCCAGCAAAAGCCTACACAGAAAAAAGCAATGAAAAATTAATAAATATCGAAACTAAATTGAAATTATTAGGGTTATATTCAAAAAAAATTGACCATAATTACAAAACAACGTATTTTAGATTTTTAAAAAATGAGTTATTAAAAGAAAAAAATAATTTTTATAAAGTTAATGAAATAAACTCTTTTCCGTATAAGAAAGCGAAAAAAAATAGCTTTAAAAACTATTTTTCGAGTTTTGCAAACAAAAATAAAATGGGTAATAATGGAGGTTATTGGTGGTCATTTTTAAAAATGGATTTAAAACTAGAATCAAAATCTGAATTTAAAATAAAAACAAATTCCTTTTCAAATATTAATAAATATATTGAAAGAAATGAAAAAAACACGGATTTCAATAAATTTCCATTAACGGTTTCAAATTTTAATGACAAATTTATTTTCCCATCTATTTTATCTTCTTTTTTATTCCATTTCTGTGCTATTATTTCATTTGTCTCATTAGGCGGTATTAGAACATTAATAAAATTTTATTTTATTTTACTTTCGAAAACTTCTAAAATAATTGGGTCAGTTGAAGGTATCATTAGAATTTTCCCCAAACAACTAAATAAAAATCTTGAAAATAATGCCTTTTTAGACTTTTCCTCAGATACATATGTTAATTCGGGTGAAAATTTAAAATTTGCTAAGAAAAATAAAATGAATAACAGAATAAAAAAACGATTAAGATTTGAATTAAACTCAAAACAAGATATGTTACTTTTAAAAAACTCAAATAGTTTTATATTAAAAAATATAAAAATTGCATTTTTACAGTATTTAAAAACGCGATCGTCTAAAATAACAATACCATCTATTAATTTTAATAAAGTTTTTAACCAAGAAAAGCCAAAAATGCTAATAAATACAAACACTGATACAATAAATATCAAAAAAACAAAACCTTATACATTAGATTTAAAACAAAAAAGTAAATTTTTACAAGCTAATCAAGTTAATTCTAAAACAATTCAAAATTTAAGTAATATAATTTTATCTCTTGCCTTGCCGAAGGCAAAAGGTAAAACTTTTTTACAAATCAATTCCTCAAAACAAAACTCATTAAATAAATTAAAATTGTTTTATAATATTAAATTAGCTATGGTTGGTCGTGTTGTACATATATCAACATTCTATATTTACTTATTATTATTAAAAAGTATTGATATTTTAGCAGTACCCGCATCATTGATTTACAAATTTTTTGAAAAACCAGGGGAATATGTTGTTGATAATTTAGCATATAGTTTTTTAGTTGAATGGTCCGCGGATCTTATTGCAACAATTCCGGAAACGGTTGATATTTCACAAGCTCACTATTTTGAAAAAATGAATCGTTATAATACATTACTTTTATTAAATAGTAATTATGCTAATAAATCTTTATTTAATAACCCATTCATCCTTAATAATTTTTCAAAATCACTGGGATTTATTTTTCAAAATGGAATAATTTATAATACTATTGTAAAACGTATCTTAAACGTATGTTTTTTAACTTTTGTTCAACAATTAGCTGAACCAGATTTAGATTATATAAATCGACAAAAAAAAGCTCAAAGTATTTGGGATATTTGGGGCGAATATTTAAAAACAATTGCAGAAGAAAATTCTATTAATATTTATGAATTAACAACGGATAAAGAAGAACAAATTAAGTTACTTTCAAAATATGAAGAGGGCTTATTAAAAGATAATAACAGGCTCCTGCCTGGCTTGCTTGCTGACCATTTAGATGATTTTTCTTTACTTAATATAAAGAAAAACCATTCTTTCACTGCTTTAAAAAATAAAAAGAAATTAACTAAGTTAAATAATGGCTTCGCTCAAACTCCTGGCTTCGCTGCTCAATTTAAAAACTTTAATTTAATAAATACATTAAGATCGAAAGAAAACCCATTCACATTTAAAAATCAATTTAAAAATAATTTTATTTCTGCTTATTCTAACAACAAACTAAGTAAGAATTTAAATAGTTGGTCTGTTAGCCAATTTTTAAGCTATAAAGGGAAAGATAGTGATTTATTTATTGATCTTCATCCGCCAAGAAATTTTTCATCGTCTGCTGCATCACTTAAATATTCGTTTTCAGTTCAACATCCTATTGGATCGATTGTTTGTCAGATTTTCTCGGGGATTTTTTATAAACAAATAAGTAAAAATATTTTAGTTTTAGGTTCACCTGGAATTGAAAAAAGTTTATTAATTCAAGCAATTGCGGGTGAAACTGAATTGAAAATTATTACGGATAGTGCTTACCGTTATGCAATGGTATATAGAGGTGTTGCTGTTGGAATAAAATTATTAAAAGATGTTTTTGAAGCTTTATCTCTGCATACTCCATGTATTTTCTTAATGGAAGATATTCATGCAATTGGCGAACGAAGACCCTTTTTAATTGATGAATCAACACCAAATTCAACAGAATCTACGTACAACAAAAATAAATCAATGCAATCTTTATTTTTAAAAGAAAAAAGTAGTTCTTCTCGTGAGGGATTATATAAAAGTAATAAGCATTTACTAACTCATTATAAAAAAGCATACAAAGAACCTCGAGGATTAGCCACAAATCATTTTTCATTTACATTTTTATTTGGCGACTTTTTATTTGACTCAAAATTAAAAAGCTCTAAATTAAGAAATAATGAAATAAAATTATCATCAGTATTATCAATTCAAGTTATGAAAAAAGAAAATCAATCAACAAATAAACAATCAAAAAATCAACAAGAATCGGGGCAAACGCGAACATCAGCAGAGCTTATGACTAGTTCATCTTCTTTATTAATTAATAAATCAAATTCCGAAAATTTATCACCACCGACATCATCACCTTTTAGTGTTTTAATCTTAAAAGAAGCAACAAAATTAAAACATAAAAAAACGGTTAAAGAAATTCCTTGGTTTGGTCTTCCGGGCGAACAATACTCATTAATTTCAAAATATAATTATTCGATTCGAGTAAAAGTTGCTTTATTAGCGGAATTAGTTTTATCTAATTTATCCGTTAAATTAGATATGATCACTGATTTACTTGTAATTATTGATAGTGTAAAATCAAATAGAGGTTTTGTTGTATTTGCAACTACTCATATTCCGTATATTTTAGATCCTGCGCTTCGAAGACCGGGTCGATTTGATGAAACGATTTCATTACCATTAATACCTGCAATTTACAGTCGTTGGGTTAACTATCGTTCAAATATTCAATATTTAAATTCATCAGTCTTTACAAAATATTCACTACCATTTAATACAAATTTAAGTAAAGGAACAACCTTAGATTTAACTAGAATTAATTTTGGTTTAGAAAAAGATCAATTTGTTATTGATAAATTAATTAATTATATTTATATTCGCGGGTTTAATTTACCCTTTGAATCAAATGTAAGTCAGAAATTGCTTGCTTTAAAAGATTTAGAACCTAAAACAAAGAAAAAAAATTGGAAACATTTACTCCCAATTTTAAAAAGAAAAAGGGATTTATCAGATTTATTACCATTCTATTCTTCAGCAATCAAATTGTCACCCTTAGTTAATTCAATTAATCAATATTCCGCATCACTAAAAAAATGGAAACAAACTAAAAACAAAACTTTTTCAAAAAACCAATCTGAAAAATATTCAATTAAAAATTCAGATTTAACATCACACGGGTCTAGCCTTCTTCCCCGAAATGGGAAAAATATGCAGGAAGGTGTCAAACTTCCAAAAAATAACTCTGATTCAAATCAGCAAAATCAGTTAAAATTTAATAAATCCTTAATCAATAAAGACAAATTAATTAATAAACAATTCCTTGAATTTAAATCAAAACAATATTCAAATGCAAGTCAATCCTTAATTTTATTAATGGTTTTTAAATCTAATATTTTATTAAATTCCGATGTTTCTAAAGTTAAAAATATGGACAATATTTTAGATAATAATTTTTCATTAAAATGGCCAAGTATGTTAAAAGACTTTACAACACCTCTAAATCAATATTCAACATATTTAAGTCTATTTAATTCAGATAAATTAGTACTTAAATTAATTTTAATGAGTTTAATTAGTGGAAAATTGGGTGAAAACTTTGCAATTTCTAAAAAATTAAATAAAAAGCAAGAAATTAGCAGCATGGGTAGCTTAGATTCATTTGTCTTTAATTTTGACAACGCTTGGAAAAATAGCTCAGCATTATTATTTAATTATATTCAAAAACGTCAATGTTCTGCCTTAAGTAAAAATATTGCCTTTTCTTCAACAAAGTTAATAAGTTTTAATAATAAATATTCGTTAATGGAACCTCCAAATCCTCCTATTAGTAATATTTTACTGCCAACAAAACGTTACGAAAACTATAAACGAACGTTCAATCAACAAATTGGGAATATCAATGCAGATCAACCTTTTAGTGGCTCAATCTCTGAAAAACTTCAATTACATCAACAACAAAGATTATTAAAACGTTTATATAAATACCCAATCAAAGAATTTTTTAAATCTCATATTTTAAAAGGCAACAATAATACTTTATCTAATTTATCTAATTTTAACAATTCTTATCTTATTTTAGGTCCTTTAGAAAAAACAAATCTTGTATCCTTAAATAAACTTAGTAATGTAAACTGGTGTTTTAGAAATATTCTTTATAATCGACATAAAACTTATTTAACTAATCAATGGTGGAATGCGCAGCAAGGGGAACATAACGCCGAAACTACTTTTTTAAGTGATATTGATTGGCGTTATACTTTTGTCCAATCTATTGGCGATATTCAAATTGATTTCCCAGATTCAGAACAATTTTATAATCCTAGAAATAGAAGATGGATGGTAACGAATGGTGATTGGAATTATTGGTCAAATATTCATGGTGAAATGAATGAAATTTATTTCCATTATATGTATGAATGTTTTACAAAAACTTATTCGTATCTTGATAAAAATCGTGAAATAATTGATTTTTATGTTCAATATTTACACCAAGGACCTTTAGATAATAATGTAAAAGAACGAATTCTTTTAAATTTATATAAACGATTCCTTTCATAATTTTTCTTTTTAGTATTATCCAAGAAAACAAGACCCAGCTTCGGTAACGAAGCTGCCTTCTTTTTAAGACGCTACCTTCTTTTTAAATAGAGCGTAGCTTATTATGATTTAATTAATTTTTTTAGTATTCATTTACTAAAAAAATTAATTAAATCATACTATTTTTAGTTTTTTGTTATAATTTTTGTTATAATAAAGTTAATTCTATTAAATTAATTCTATTAAATTAATTCTATTAAATTAATTCTATTAAATTAATTAAAAGAATTATTAGCGCTTTTTTTATTTATTAAAAATAAAATATTTATTAGTTATTTTATAAATATTTATGCATACACTTATAATTTTTTGTTAACATTAAAATTTGCTTAAAAAACATCCTTGACTAGAAAAGTTCTTTAGAAAAGCTTTTTTACACAACTTTTTTAAAGTTTTTCCTGGAATACTTTATTTTTTAAGTAAATAGCTGATTAAGATTAGTTATTCGAGAAATAAATTTGAAGAGCTTATGGAAACGCTTTTTAACGGAACACTTACAGTGGGAGGCCGAGACCAAGAAACTACAGGTTTCGCTTGGTGGGCTGGAAACGCAAGATTAATCAACCTTTCTGGTAAACTTTTAGGTGCACACGTAGCTCACGCTGGTCTAATTGTTTTCTGGGCTGGTGCTATGAACTTATTTGAAGTATCTCACTTCGTTCCTGAAAAACCAATGTACGAACAAGGTTTAATCCTTCTTCCTCACCTTGCTGGTTTAGGTTACGGTGTAGGTCCTGGTGGTGAAGTTATTGATACTTTCCCGTACTTTGTTTCTGGTGTTTTACACTTAATTTCTTCAGCTGTTTTAGGTTTTGGTGGTGTTTACCACTCTTTAATCGGGCCTGAAACATTAGAAGAATCATTCCCATTCTTCGGTTACGTATGGAAAGACAAAAATAAAATGACATCTATTTTAGGTTACCACCTAATCATGTTAGGTTGTGGTGCTTGGTTATTAGTTCTTAAAGCTATGTACTTCGGCGGTATTTACGACACTTGGGCTCCAGGTGGCGGTGACGTTCGTATTATTACTAACCCAACTACTAATTTCGCAATCATTTTTGGTTACTTACTAAGATCTCCTTTTGGTGGTGACGGTTGGATTTGTAGTGTTGATAACTTAGAAGATATTATTGGTGGTCATATTTGGATCGGTACTTTATGTATTTTCGGTGGTATTTGGCACATTTATACAACACCATGGCCTTGGGCACGTCGTGCTTTCGTTTGGTCTGGTGAAGCATACTTATCATACAGTTTAGGTGCTATTGCTGTAATGGGTTTCACTGCTTGTTGTTTCTCATGGTTTAACAATACTGCTTACCCAAGTGAATTCTACGGCCCAACGGGTCCTGAAGCTTCTCAAGCTCAAGCTTTCACTTTCTTAGTTCGTGACCAACGTTTAGGTGCTAACGTTGCATCTGCACAAGGTCCAACTGGCTTAGGTAAATACTTAATGCGTTCACCTACTGGTGAAATCATTTTTGGTGGTGAAACTATGCGTTTCTGGGATTTCCGTGGTCCATGGGTTGAACCTCTTCGTGGTCCAAACGGTCTTGACTTAAACAAATTAAAAAATGATATTCAACCATGGCAAGAACGTCGTGCTGCTGAATACATGACTCACGCTCCTTTAGGTTCTTTAAACTCTGTAGGTGGTGTTGCTACTGAAATTAACGCGGTAAACTTCGTTTCTCCACGTTCTTGGTTAGCTTGTTCTCACTTCGTTTTAGGTTTCTTCTTCTTTATTGGTCACTTATGGCATGCTGGCCGTGCTCGTGCAGCAGCTGCAGGTTTTGAAAAAGGTATTGACCGTGTTGATGAACCAGTTCTTTCAATGCGTCCACTTGACTAATTAAATTAATTTTTTATTTAAATAATTTAAGTTCAGTTTTTATTTAATTATAAAATCTAACTTAAATTATTTAAATAATTTTTATTATTCCAGTAATAAAAAATTTTAAAACAGCTATCTATTTTTCGTGTTTTTTCTTAAAAAATAATCTTAATTTTTTCTATTATAGATATATAGACGATTATATCATTTTATGATATAATACATTCATAAATGTTAAATTTTTGTATTAATGGCGGGCGTAGCCAAGTGGTAAGGCCGAAGATTGTGACTCTTCTATGCGCGGGTTCGAACCCCGTCGTTCGCCTTTTAGTTTTTACGGTTTAATTAGACTATAATATTCATTTTAATCAGCGTAAGCTGGGCCAAATGAATATTAAAGGGTCTACCAAAAAATGGTTTAAATAAACAAATTAACTAAAACGGTAAAATAAATATGCTCTAATATTTTAAATAATTTGAAGAAGAGGTTGACTTATTTAAAACAAATAAGTAAAATAATTATATATAATAAAATATATTAAAGCCCCCATCGTCTAGAGGCCTAGGACATCTCCCTTTCACGGAGGCAACAGGGATTCGAATTCCCTTGGGGGTAACACTTTAAAAACTTATTTTTAACTAAATTTAAAATTTGAATTTTAACTATTCAATAAAAGTTTAATTTTGATTTGTTTTGTAATAAAATACTATTAAATCGCTCCCATTTTTAAAAATAGGATTTTCATACCCGAAAAATAGGCTTATATATAAATAATCTAATTAAAAATCTATTTTTTTAGTTTAGAAAAATTTAAAAATTTAATAAAACTAGTTAGGTTAGATCACTTTTATTTATTTTTTATGTCATTAATATGAATATGGCAAAAATAAAAGTTCTGATTTAATTAAACTTTATTACACATCTTCTGTAGATAATCTTTTTAAAATAAAACTTATATCTCTAATTTTATGGCACGCGCTAAATTTGAACGCTTAAAACCTCACGTAAATATTGGTACAATTGGACACGTTGACCACGGTAAAACAACATTAACAGCTGCAATTACAATGACATTAGCAGCTCGTGGTGGTTCAATTGGTAAAAAATATGATGAAATCGACTCTTCACCTGAAGAAAAAGCTCGTGGTATTACTATTAATACTGCACACGTAGAATACGAAACAGATGCACGTCACTATGCACACGTTGATTGTCCAGGCCACGCGGATTACGTTAAAAACATGATTACGGGTGCTGCACAAATGGATGGTGCTATTTTAGTAGTATCGGGTGCTGACGGTCCAATGCCTCAAACAAAAGAACATATTCTATTAGCAAAACAGGTAGGTGTTCCAAACGTTGTAGTTTTCTTAAATAAAGAAGACCAAGTTGACGATAAAGAACTTTTAGAATTAGTAGAATTAGAAGTTCGTGAAACATTAGACAAATACGAGTTCCCTGGTGATGAAATTCCAGTAGTTCCAGGTTCAGCTTTATTAGCTTTAGAAGCTTTAATTGAAAAACCAACAACTCAACGTGGTGACAACCCATGGGTAGACAAAATCTACCAATTAATGGATGAAGTTGATCGTTACATTCCAACACCTCAACGTGAAACTGATAAACCGTTCTTACTTGCTGTAGAAGACGTTTTATCTATTACAGGTCGTGGTACTGTTGCAACAGGCCGAGTAGAACGTGGTAGCTTAAAAGTAGGTGAAAACGTTGAAATCGTAGGCTTAAAAGACACTAAAACAAGTGTTTGTACTGGACTTGAAATGTTCAAAAAAACATTAGACGAAACAGTAGCAGGTGACAACGTAGGTGTTTTATTACGTGGTGTTCAGAAAAAAGATATTGAACGTGGTATGGTTTTAGCTAAACCAGGTACAATCACACCTCATACTAAGTTCGAATCTCAAGTTTATATTTTAACAAAAGAAGAAGGTGGACGTCACTCAGCTTTCTTAACTGGTTACAGCCCTCAATTCTTCGTTCGTACAACTGACGTTACTGGTAAAGTTGTTGGTTTCTCTCATCTTCAAATGCGTAACCCTTCTTCTGTTGCAGAAGAACATTCAAATAAAATGGCAATGCCTGGTGACCGTATTAGTATGGTTGTTGAGTTAATCAACCCAATTGCTATTGAAAAAGGTATGCGTTTTGCTATTCGTGAAGGTGGACGTACTGTAGGTGCTGGTGTTGTTACTAGCATTATTGCTTAATTGTAAATAACTAAAGATTTTTAAATAAATAAAAAGCAATATAGATCATTATTTAGAAAAGCTTTGCTTTTCCGTGCTGCCCTATATTGCTTTTTATTTATTTAAAAAGCAATTCATTATTTTGATAATTGCTTTTTTATATCTGTTAATATATAATATTAACAGATATAAAAAAATCAGGCCCATAACTCAGTCGGTAGAGTGACTGCCTTACAAGCAGTAGGTCATCGGTTCAAGTCCGGTTGGGCCTAAATAAAAAACCTTATATTTCTAATTAGATTTATTTGTCTTGCTTCTATATTAATTAATGTGTATACTAAAAATAAAAAAACTAAAGTTTTTCATTAAAAAAACGGGATGTAGCGCAGTTTGGTAGCGCATGTGCTTTGGGAGCATAGGGTCGCAGGTTCGAATCCTGTCATCCCGATATAAATGTAAAAAATCTTATATAATTTCTTATCTATTTTTTAAGGACAAAAATAAGCCACACTACTACCTTTTTGTCTAGAAAAGTTGGTTAGGTAAGAAAAACTTTTCTTGTCTCTTTAAAACTCAAAATCAGGTATTGAGTTTTAAAGAGAATATTAATAAATAAAGGTAAATTAGTTTGTTTTTTTAAATAAGATAATAGGCTGATATTTTTTATTAATAGGAACGTTATATTTAACTAAATTAAAAAATTGAAGATTGAAAAAATAGGTTAGTTTAAATACTTTTTTATCTAATAATATAGTATATTCGTCTATTTGGCTCAAATTTGTAATATTTTTTTGGAGGTTTAGGTTTAAGCAATTTTTATTCTTTAAAACGATTTTTGTCAAGTATACTTTATACCTTATTTTAAAAGTATTTAAAATATTCGACTGAAATAAAAAAGTTTTGGGAGTTAAGTTTGAATCTATTTTTTTCGTTAAAAGCATTTTGTTAAATAATATTGATAACAAATTTATATTGTTACTTTTAAAAGAATAATACACTGTTAAATTCTTCGATATTATTACAGAATAATTAATATTTAACCAATATTTATTAAAAATCCACTTTAAAGAGTTTTGATTATGATCTTTTTTATTTAATTGCCATAACCCTTGATTTAAATATTTTTTAATTTTATATATTTTACTTTTTTTAATAGATTTTTGAATTATTGAACTTATTTGTTTTTGACTATTTAAAGTATATTTTTTTATTAATTTTGTTTTTAAATTAAAAAAACCATCAATATTTAAAATTCTTGAGTTAAAATTGAACAAAAAATTAAAAAAACCAGTTAAAAGTAATTTAAAAATGCTCCAAATTCTATAATGTAAATTCAAATAAATTATTTTTAGTGAATAAGGTAGATTTTTGTCTT
>Ga0075154_10001672_pt1 | contig 15478 bp, 14 predicted proteins | sample JI71714BDNA_FD_70965 | JGI IMG/M metagenome (GOLD analysis project Ga0075154, IMG submission 70965) | Wastewater effluent complex algal communities from Wisconsin, to seasonally profile nutrient transformation and Carbon sequestration -... | ecosystem: Engineered > WWTP > Effluent > Algae... | reverse complement strand
TCGGCGAAGACGATGTCGACGTTGTTCACGCCCTGGCCGGTCAGCTCCGTCACCGGGGTGCTGGTGCCAGCGGTCAGCGCACGCGCGGTCACGGTGAAGGTGTCCACCTGGCCGTCTGTCACCGTGGCCGGGATGTTGGCCACGACGTAGACGTAGAACGACTCGCCTTCGTTACGATCCATCACGTTGACGAAACCGGCGGTGTTGTACACCGTCGCCGTCCCCGCGTTGTAGGTCGGGCTGGATCCGTAGGCCACGAAGTAGGTGCCTGGGGCGCCCGCGCCCGCCGCGTTGTAGGTCAGGCCGATGGCGCCCGTGCGGGCCACGTCGACGTCGAACCCAAACGGGGCGTTACCGAGGTTCTGGACCTGGAAGGTCAGGACCGCAGGGTTCTGGTTGCGGGTGGCGGTGACGCTGTTGGAAGCGTCCTGGCCGTCCACGAGCAGGTCGACCGCCGTATCGACCACGAAGCTGGTCGAGGCGGCGTTGGGTACAGAAACCGGCACGCCGCTGGTTTCATACGAGAGGTTCACGGAGTTGGTAACGGTCGTGCCCGAAGGGGTGGCCAGCGCGAGGCTGGTCGTTCCCATCAGCAAGGCCACAGCCAGACCGAGACCCCGGAAGGAAGGGATGCGCATCATTCGCTCTCCTGGGTTTCAGAGGTTGGACCCTGGCGGACCACCGCCGCGTACGAAACCAGGGCTTGAGAACCGGCCGGGACATCCGGGACGATCACGCGGAGATTCTCGATGGCGTCCAAAGACGGCATCGATTCCCGTTCCGTCTCGGACGGAAGGGGGTGGATCTGGTGCCACACGCCGGGCTCGTCGGCGGTGTCGAAGGCGACCGTCATGCCCTCGGGGCCGGCGAAGGTGCCGACCTCCAAGGCCATCTCGGCCGGGAAGGGGGAATCCATCGCCACGTTCGACAACGGGGCGTCGGTGGGGTTGGCGACCGCGAACTCGTAGCGCACCATCGCGCCCGGCACGACCGTGCCGTCTTCGGTGGGCGTGAGGGTCACCACCGGCTCGCCGGCCTCGTCGAGCACGGGGGCGCCTTCGGCGTCCACCTCGGCCACCACGATCCAGGACAGCGCCTGGATACCAGGCTCGGTGCCTTCAAAGCCCTCCGCGAGGGGAGCGGGCGCGATCACCTCGGCCGCGGCCGGGGCGCCCACCAACATGAAGCCCGCCAAAGCGGCGATCATGCATCGATGGGAAAACGTATGGGTCATGTCTACATCCTTGTGTCGGGGTGCTGTGCGAGGGAATGTGAGGTTCCCTCCGTCCACAACAAAGAAAAACGCCTGATTTTGGCCATATTTTGGCCCACTTGTACGCACGAAAGGAAGAGCGGAAGGACACCGCCCCACGCACCTTCCCCTCTTCGCCTTGATACACAACGATTTTCACAAACACGTGACATCAAGCCGTGGTCTCCACATAGGGCAGACGAAGGGATGGACGAAATTTTGATCCATATCCATTCGTATGCCCTAAAAAACCTTACGTTCGATACGTGTACCCACCGCGCAAAGTTGCAAGAGCTGCGGGGCAAAAAAAATGCAGCCGCGCCCTAAAACGGGGGTAAAACGCGCCGTTTTGGTTGAAATGGGGAAAAACCGGCCTATGGCACCCGTCTCAGCCTGCGTGGGGCCCGCGAGCCGCCGCTTGATCGCACCGCCATCATGCCCATCATGGCCATCATACAGCACCAAGCCCGCTTGGATCCGACGTCGCCAAAGTACGCGCCGCCCAAACTGCTCACACGTCTAGGGAGCTCATCAGGATGGGGCACGCACCGTGCGATCGAGTGCCCACACACGCCGAGGTCAGGTGGACGGGGTCCACCCGGCGAGGCGATCGCCATGCGTCGCGCGATACCATGCGTCGAAGTCCGACAGCTTGGCGAGGTGGCGCATCCGGAGGACATAGAGGAACACAGCCTGTCGCGCGGCCCACAGCAGTTCGGGGAGGTAACCCAACGTACGTGCCAGATGGACCTGTACCGCCCAATAATCGGCGTCGCGCAACGCGTCTTCCAAGTTCGCGATCACCCTGCCTTGGTAGGCTTCGACGTGGGGACGGACCCCATCAGACCGGGCTCCAACAGGTACCAAACAGCGCTCCAAGTCAGGCTTGTTGATCTCCTTAGCCAACCCTTTTTCCCCAACGCGCAGCGTCTTGCGCGTGCCCTCTTTGAGCAACTGCTCCATCGACAGCACCGCCGGCACGCTTTCCAAACACGCGGCGAACCAAGCTTTGTCGACCGGCTTCTCTTTTGGAACAACGGCCAAGTACTTGCTCACATGGAGCACGGGCCGATCGGTGTGGAACACCAGAGGGAAACGGTCGATCACGGTGGAAACGAACACGCCCTCGTCCACGAAAGGTGCGGGCTTGCCGTCCACGCAAGTTTCTGCCTCGGACACCCACAACGTGAGATCGGCACTGGGCACATGGGTGCGGTAGTCGGCAGGGCGATTCGTGCGGGCCTGCAGTTGCCAAAACACCGGCACAGGGCCACGACGGGCACGGCCAATCTTGTCTTTGGGGAACATGGCCGCGCCCACCGGCGAAGAACGGACGTCGGCCACGTCGCCCAACACAGCCCAAGCGGAGGGATGGGAGGCGAACCACGCGTCTGTCCGCGCGTACTCTTCTGGGAACAACAAAAAGGCATTGCGGCGGTTGGGTATGCCAGCTCGCAACACCGACGCCAGGCGTGCTTGGCTCCACACCACCGGCTCAGCCTCTTCCGCTTGTTCCCAAGAGGTCACGCGCAGGTTCAGGACGGCCACGTCTGGCTTGGAATCGCCTTCTGGAACGCGGCGGATCACCGTGAAGATGGCGTTGGTGTCGTCCCGGAAAAACGGCATCAGCTGGCTGTGGATCACCGTTTCCAACGCCCAAGGGCCGTCCACCAACCGCGTCACCAAACCCTCACCAAATCCTGCGTCGATCCAGGTGTCAGCGCACAAAAACACGGCCCTTCCACCGGGCGCGAGGAGATCCAGGGCACGGGCGTGGAACAAGGCGTACAGATCTGCCCTCGACGGCATCGGCACCGCCAAACGGGCACGCACCGCCTCCAACCAGGCGTCTTTTTCCCATCCTGCGGGCGGGACGATGTTACGATCCGCCACGTACGGCGGGTTGGTGACGATCCAATCGTAGGCATCTTCAGGCTCTCGCGAGGTGAGGAAATCACGGCACTCCATACGGATGGACGCTGCAACCTCTGCACCATAACGCCGTTCGGCCTCCGCGCGGAAACGTTCGAGCGCGAGGGGATCCACGTCGGCCGCCACGATCTGGCGCGCGCACACATGCGCCAGATCGGCGCCACGGGCCACCAAGGCATCGACGATCGCGAACACGAAAGAACCAGCGCCCACCGCAGGCTCCAAAAACCGTGTGGCGGGCGTCACAGAATCCCAATCGATGGCCCAAGCCAACAAACGGCGGGCCACGCCTTCGTCGGTGTTGGTGTTCCCCAACACTCGCGACAGCTCGATTCCCACGCGGCGGTTGTGGTACCAATGATCCATCAGGAAACCTTTGACGTTTTCGGGGCGAACGGCTTATACCGCTTGAAAGCAGGATGCTTGGCCAGAGATGGCGCCAGGCTGAAACGGCTGCCATCAAAGTGTTCGACATAGAACGAAGGCAGTTCCATCAGCAGCCCCAACGTGATACGGAAAGCATCACGTTTTTTCTGCGTCAGATCGGCCGAGGCGGCGCGCAGCGTAGCGGCGGCAGGTGCAACATGCTCTTCCATCAACCGCACCAAGTCTGCAGGCTGCACAGAGCATGCAAAGGTGATTCCATGCTCGGCGTCGAACACGGCGGCCAGCAACACCGTCTTCCCGCCCATGTAGTTGGGATCACCCATCTTCAGGTGGATCTTGTCGATCTCGCCGACACCTGTCGATGGCGACAAAGTTCTCCCACTTTGACGGACCGTCTTCGTCTCGATCTGGAGAGAAGCCAAGCGATCGGGTCCGTGCAAACCTTTTCCGCGCGCCAACATGCGTTCGATGATCTTCGCCAGGTAGCGCTCGCGGTAGCGGTGGTTGTGCATCTCATCCACGCCCGAGGCATGGAACAAAGGCACCACGCCGGGGATGATCCGATCCAGAACGCGATCGCGTTCGAGATCGGACAAGCCAGAGATGTGGCCTCGTACCGCGGCCAAGGCTTGCTCAAAATCAAGGACCGGATCGTGTTTTTCGACCATGTGCGTTCTCCTACCACCACAACATATGGACCAAGCAAGGGGAAAGGGAAGGAAAGATCAAACCTTGATGAAAAAATAAATACAACAAAAACAACATATTATTAAAAGACTGGCAAAAAAATACCAAAATCGGCGCAAACGCCCTTGGCGAACGCGACCAACGGCGCATATGTTTCCCATCGACGCACGGAAGAACGAGTCTTCTGCGCCACCACACTCAACCCCCACAACCACAGACAGGGAGGGCACGCCATGACGCACACGATGCATACCGCACCGGCAACGGCACGCGTGTCCCGTACGTTTGTGGGCCTCTCAGCCTCCCGCACCATCTCCGGCCTCGTCGCCGCGCTCAAGCGCGTCCCGTCGATGCTGGATATTAGCGGGGGCGCACGGGCAGAACGGCCATATGGATGCACAGCGTCCGAACGCCAAGCCCCGTCGCCCAGGCTGCAAGCCCCCAGCGTCGCCCCCATGCCCTTTACGCCGAATTGGCGCTTGGGTATGGACCTCCCCGCGGTTGTGGAAACCCCCTGAGTCCCCGCGCCCTAAGGCGCCATAGGACACCCAGGACCCCGCAACCGCCGGCCCCACCGGCGGTTTTTCCGTCCCACGGGCCGAAACGGGAGGCAGAGGCAAACGCCCTCGCCCCCTCTCCGGTTCGGTGGATCCCCCTCTCCCCAGAGTCCCATCGAGCCGGTCGGCCCCGCAAGGCGGCCACCGCTCTTTGACAATTTGGCCATTCCAGGTCGGCACGCCCGTAGGGCACCCTTTTCGAGATCTCGAAAAACGGTGCGCGATGATCGGGATGACCCGTGCCGACCAGGGCAAACGACGCCGGCGCTCCCACGCCGTCGCCTTTGCCCCAGGATCTGTCCCATGCCCAACGGCGTGGATCCCACCGCCATGGTCGCCGTCTCTGCGGAGCGGCAAGACGGGCGGACGACACCGGCGACGGTGGACACGATCTTGCAACGAAGCGGCAACCGTCCGCACCCACCCCTCCCATGAGGGCGGTGCGGACGGAACGCTTCTTCCCTTTTCCTTTCTTTCTGCTTTTCTCGGGGTGTGGCGCAGCCTGGTAGCGCGACGGTTTTGGGTACCGTAGGCCGGAGGTTCGAATCCTCTCACCCCGACCAAGTTTCGATGCCAAAAGGCATCACAAAGCCAGCCCGTCGAGCGCCGCAAGGCCTGTCTCCGGGAACACATCGAAGGGTGACGCCCTTCCACGACGTTCGCAACGCGCGGCCCGCGGAGGGTCGGTCCCTGTGCGGGGGCGAAGCCTGGGGGGCGCACACTTCCCAGAGGGACGCGGGGCGGCACCCATCAACGGGGCGTGGCGCAGCATGGTAGCGCGCCTGTTTCGGGAACAGGAGGCCGTGGGTTCGAATCCCGCCGCCCCGACCAACACCGGCCCACCGCCCGAACGGTCGGCCATCACGGGGTATAGCGCAGCCTGGTAGCGCGCCTGTCTGGGGGACAGGAGGTCGTCGGTTCGAACCCGGCTACCCCGACCATTTCCACACGCCTTCTCCAAGGCCCACCACCTTCCGTGGGGGCGTGCCGCCAGCCCCGGGCAACGACCGGCGCGGCAGGCGGCACGCCCCCGACGCACGGGTAGCTCAGTTGGTAGAGCACCGGACTGAAAATCCGGGTGTCGTCGGTTCGATTCCGACCCCGTGCACCAGACCTTTCGCGACGCCGCGCCTTTCTCCACAGGCGCCACGTCCCGCACCGCCTGGACGCCGATCAAGGCGCGCCACGCACGACCCGGCCGCGGCGGGTCACCATAGGGGTATAGCTCAGCTGGTAGAGCGGCGGTCTCCAAAACCGCAGGTCGGGGGTTCGAACCCCTCTGCCCCTGCCATCCTTTTCCCGGACAGGACCACGTCCTTTCCGCACCCACACCGCGGGCCGACACGGCCTGCCGGCGTCCGGTAGCTCAGGGGTAGAGCGCTCGGCTGATAACCGAGAGGCCGCAAGTTCGAAGCTTGCTCGGACGACCATCCTTTTCCAGACACCCATGTTGGGAGGTAGCTCAGCTGGTAGAGCGGCGGACTCTGACTCCGTTGGTCGCAGGTTCGAGCCCTGCCCTCCCAACCATATCGTTCGACCACCCGTTGGGGGATAGCTCAGTCGGTAGCAGCGGCGGGTCTTGGCCCCGCAGGTCGCAGGTTCGAGCCCTGCTCCCCCAACCAACACGCACCAGGAGGTTGCCTATGCCACAGCGCCAAGCCGCGAAGATGTCCTGAACCTGTTTTGGGACATCGGCCACCACATCCCCGTCGATTGGTCCGATCCAGCGTCGGTGAAAGCCTTCAAGACCGCGAGCGACGCCTACGCCAAAGCCTATGGCCGCCTCCCTTGGGAGGACCAAGGCTGGGTGAGCGCGCGCATCAGCGACAATACGTAACCTTTTAGCCCACCTGGCGGAATTGGTAGACGCGCAGCGTTGAGGTCGCTGTGCCGCAAGGCGTGCCGGTTCGAGTCCGGCGGTGGGCACCATCGACACGTGGCCCTTCGGGGCACGTGCGCGGGACAAGGGACCGACGACGCTTCGCGTGGCGTTGGCCCTGTGGGCGACCCAGGGCATCGTAGCCTCGGCTGACAACCCACCCCGCCCGTCTTTTCCTCGGTTTCCCTTTTCCCCTTCTCCCACGCCACATCAAGGAGCATCCCATGGCGCGCATCACCCTGCGCCTGGACGCCACCTTCCGCCCCCGCAACGGCCATGTGGCCGCGATGGTGGGGCGCAAGGCCGGGGTCCACGGCAAGACCACCAAAGCCAAACGCAAGGCCGACAAAGAGGCCCTGCGGAAAACGGTGTCGGTGCCTTTCGATCCGAGCGCATGCGGGCATGCGTTCCGATCGGAAGGTCCGGCGCCCCACAGGGTCCTACCTATGGACCCTTAGCTCAGAGGCCAGAGCGGCGGGCTTTTAACCCGCGCGTCCCGGGTTCGAATCCCGGAGGGTTCACCAGCCTCTCACCCGATCGCCCCAACGGGCGGTCCGCCGGACCGGTAGCTCAGCGGTAGAGCAGGGGACTCTTAATCCCAAGGCCGTGGGTTCGATCCCCACCCGGTTCACCAGGTTTCGCCGCTTCCCCAGGGAAAACGGTTTGTTGTTTCGCACGACGGCACCCTATACACGGTGCTGCCCCGTTCCTCAGTCGCCAAGCGGTAAGGCACCTGACTGTTAATCAGGCATTCGTTGGTTCGATCCCAACCTGAGGAGCCACTTCCTTGACCACATCCCTGGACGGGTGGCAGAGTGGTCTATCGCGCCGGTCTCGAAAACCGGAGGGCCTGCAAGGGTCCCGTGGGTTCGAATCCCACCCCGTCCGCCAACACGATCGCACCAACGGAGGGTTGGCGGAGCGGTCGAACGCAGCGGTCTTGAACACCGCCGGGCTGCAAAGCCCCGTGGGTTCGAATCCCACACCCTCCGCCATCCACCCATCGCCCCCGATGGCCCCATCATCTAGTGGTCCAGGATGCCACCCTTTCAAGGTGTACACACGGGTTCGAATCCCGTTGGGGCTACCAGGAGGCCATGGCCCCTTCGTCTAACGGTGAGGACGCCCGCTTCTCAAGCGGACAACACGGGTTCGATTCCCGTAGGGGCTGCCAAAAAATGCGCGAGCGACGTGGACTCGCCCTTGTCTTTGCGCAAGGGCGCGCCACATAGAGCGCATCGGACACAACGCTGGCCTCCATAGGCCTCTTTGGTCTTGACCGGATCGCGTCCCACGCGTCCTCCGGAATCGGTCCCCGTGGCGGGTTGCAAACGCCACGACCGGATCGCACGCGCCGCCTCCGAGGGTGGGCAAGGCGCGTCCGTCTTCCTGGCACAGCCAGACCCCAGCCCTCACGAAACAGCAAAGGCCCACCAGGCCTGCGCGGGCGTAGCTCAGGGGTAGAGCGCCACCTTGCCAAGGTGGAAGTCGTGGGTTCGAATCCCATCGCCCGCTCCAACACCGCCTTCGCATGGGGCGGCGCGCAAGGCGCCACAACCCCGGAAGGCACCGCGTCGCTGCCATGCCCGGCTGGATCCTCGGATCACAGGGAGCATGGACGCCACCGTCCCCCAAGGACGCTGGCGGCGGCGTATCGACCACCTTGGCGCGGCGACGCGCTACGGGCTTGTAGCTCAGTTGGGAGAGCGCTTGCATGGCATGCAAGAGGTCGTCGGTTCGATCCCGACCAGGTCCACCACTCCCCGCCCCGTCGAGCGCCGTCAGGCGTTCCAGGGCACACGTCTTCCGGGCGCCACGGCGCTTGGGGTTCTTAGCTTAGTTGGTAGAGCGTCTCGTTTACACGGAGGTTGTCGGGGGTTCGAGTCCCTCAGAACCCACCACACCTTCCCGGCAACGCGCACCGTCCTGCCCACGGGTCCTTAGCTCAGCGGTAGAGCGCCACGTTCACATCGTGGATGTCGGAGGTTCGAATCCTCCAGGGCCCACCACCTTTTCACCGGTCATGGGACCGCGCGCGGCTGCAGCAGCGCGTGGACGAGAATCCCTGTCTTGCACGATCCGGGTCGCTCCGGTGACCGGTTCCATCCCACCCCCTGCTCGTTGGGCCCGTAGCTCAGTTGGGAGAGCGCGTCGTTCGCAACGACGAGGTCGTCGGTTCGATCCCGATCGGGTCCACCATCCAGACAAGGGCGCAGACGCCCACATCGCCACAAAACGGCAGGGAGACCTGCCGTCCGCACCACCCCGCCGCCTGTTCCAGGCGGCCACGGGCTCTTAGCTCAGTTGGGAGAGCGCCTGTTTTGCAAGCAGGAGGTCGTCGGTTCGATCCCGACAGGGTCCACCATTGTTTCGCGGCACCAGCCGCCACGATTTTTTCCGGTAGCTTAAAGGAACCCGAGACAGCGACCCCGACGGGGGTGGGGACGGGTGGCGATCGGCCAAGGACAAAGGGCCCAGGTGCGCGCGCGCCCGCCTCGACCCCTTGGAAGATGCTTAGAGCACGAAACGCGGAGTTTCGGGGTGCCCATGTGGGCCTGGAAAAACAGACACGGATGGACGCGCCCCCAGGCGCATCCACCATGGGGTTGTAGCTCAGTTGGTTAGAGCGCCGGCCTGTCACGCCGGAGGCCGCGGGTTCAAGTCCCGTCAACCTCGCCATGTTCCCGCCCCCGACCAAGGGGCACAACCCCCTCGCCGATGCCCCGGTGGTGGAACGGTAGACGCGGTGGTCTCAAACACCGCTCCCTTACGGGGTGCCGGTTCGAGTCCGGCCCGGGGCACCATATCGCACAGGCGACCGGCCACCATCCGGCGCCCCGTGCCGCCTTAGCTCAGCCGGTTAGAGCGCCAGATTGTGGATCTGGAGGTCCCCCGTTCGAGCCGGGGAGGCGGTACCACACTTTTTTCGGGCGCACGCGCCCACACGCCATAGGCCGGTCAGGCCTTATGGGAGGTTGACCGAGTGGCCGATGGTGGCGGATTGTAACTCCGTTGGGTCTCACCCCACGCTGGTTCGAATCCAGCACCTCCCACCACCTTGACGCGGCACCCGCCGCACCCCCTGCCCCATTAGCTCAGCGGACAAGAGCGTCGCCCTCCGAAGGCGAAGGTCCGAGGTTCGATCCCTCGATGGGGCGCCACCACACGACGACACGGCCACACAAGAACGCACCGCATGCACACCATACCGGCCACGGCCGGCACCGCGCGCCCGTAGCTCAGATGGACAGAGCGCCTGGCTACGAACCAGATGGCCGGAGGTTCGAATCCTTCCGGGCGCGCCACACACACCCACGGCCCCGACGCGCCCTGGCGTCCCGCCGTTCGACACGCACCGCGCGTGCCCTGCCTCATGATGGGGCAGGACACGCGCACCGCTGGACCCGTAGCTCAGTTGGATAGAGCGCCTGACTACGAATCAGGAGGTCGGAGGTTCGAATCCTTCCGGGTCCGCCAATCGTCTTTTCCACCGTCCATGCGGTGGGTTTCGCGTCCGAAGGATGTGGAAACTTGTCGGCGCTGCACCATATCCTGTGGGTGGCGCCTACGCGCCGTGCCATGGACCGGCGACCACCAGGGAGATTTCGATGCATGCGTTGCCGCAGTACAATGCCCTGGTCCTGAACGCCGATTACAGCCCCAAGCAAATCTGGCCCCTCTCGACCTGGGATTTCGAACACACGATGAAGAAGGTGCTCAGTGGGCGCGTCGCGGTCGTCGCGGAATACGACGCCGTCTTGCGCTCCCAGAGCGGCTTCACCTACCGTCCGCCCTCGGTCGTGGCGCTCAAGAACTACGTCAAGGTGCCCGCCAAGGTGCCGTTCAACCGTTCCACCATCCTCATGCGGGACGGGTTCGAGTGCCAATACTGCGGGGACAGCCTCAACCTCTCGGAGATGACGCTCGACCACGTGGTGCCCCGCTCGAAAGGCGGCCCCACCTCGTATGACAACATCGTCTCCTGCTGCATGGCCTGCAACACCCGCAAGGCCGACAAGCAGCACATGCGGCCCCGCAAGGCGCCCAAAACGCCCGATCCCCGGGTACTGCTCAAACAGCACCAGGGCAAGATCAAGGCGCTCCACCAGACCTGGATCGACTGCCTCTACTGGTCGGGCTTGCTCGAACAAGACGCATGATCCAAAAAAGACATCGGCAAGCCCCGAAAAAGGCTTGCCGATGCACACAACAGGCCCATATGCGGTCTGTCGACAACGGCACACGGAACGGACGCGGGGTAGAGCAGCCCGGTAGCTCGTCAGGCTCATAACCTGGAGGTCGGAGGTTCGAATCCTCCTCCCGCAACCAACCGTCCTTGTCATCTCGGCCAACCACACAGGGCGCACGCCCCGTGCCGGCCACCACGCGGATGTGGCGGAATTGGTAGACGCGCTGGTTTCAGGTACCAGTGCCGCAAGGCGTGGGGGTTCGAGTCCCTCCATCCGCACCAGGATTCGGGCCACATGGCCCAACACCACAGCGCACCACGCGCGCTGCCGTGGCTCAGGGGTAGAGCACTCCCTTGGTAAGGGAGAGGTCGAGGGTTCGAATCCCTCCGGCAGCACCAGACACCGGGCACGATGCCCGAGAAAGAGACGACGACCATGGCGCTCAAGCTCCACCTCCCGCCCCAGGTGCCCACGCAGGTACAGGGCACCATCGACGGGGCCGTCCCCGTACTGTTCCAAGCGGATCGCTCCGTGTGGCGCGTCGCCTTCGGCGATTGGACCCACAGCGTGCCCGCGGAAGCACAACGCACCAGCGCTGCCGTGCGCGCGTTCCTCTACAACGCCGTCGCCCAGTACCGCACCGCACACCGGCCAGGCATCGTCGCCTGAGCCCAAGGGCCTTTAGCTCAGGGGTAGAGCGCTTCCTTGACATGGAAGAGGTCGATGGTTCGATCCCATCAAGGCCCACCAATTCCCGCCATCGGTGTGGGACCCGCTCGCGACCCTTTGTCCCTGTTGTCAGCGGGGAGCCAGGCGCGTGGGCCACAGCCCAGGAACGGTATGACACCCGTTCCCCCACGGGCATGCCAAAGGGTGTAACACGCCCTGGGCATCGGCCGCGCGAGCGGTCGAGGGGACAGGTTTGACGACCACGGCGACACCCACGGGCCTCGCCGTCCCCAACGCGGACGTCGTCCAATGGTAAGGCCTCAGGTTTCCAACCTGATGACACGGGTTCGATTCCCGTCGTCCGCTCCAGTTTCCCACCACCCGCGGTGCACGCACCGCCGCGCGGGCGTAGCTCAATGGTAGAGCCGCAGCTTCCCAAGCTGATGACGGGGGTTCGATTCCCCTCGCCCGCTCCATCTTCCCCACCCACCGGCCACCCAAGGAGACACACCATGTCGGCCCTCATCGACCGCCTGCGCGCCGCCTCGCTCGACGCGCGCCGCACCGCTTCGCCCCTCACCGGCCTCTACAGCGCCGTGCTGGGCGCGCTCGACACCCGCGCCAAGGCGCAGGCCGGCGTGGTGCTGGGCGACCAGGACGCCATCGCCGTGCTCCAAAGCTTCGCCAAAGGCATCGACGAGACCATCCAGGCCCTGTCCCAGCGCGCCCCATCGGGGGCCGCGCTGGACAAGGCCCACCTGGAACGGGCTGCGATCACCGCCCTCCTGCCGCAGAAAATGGCGGCCGCGGATCTGCGCGCCTACCTCGAACACCTGCGCGCCACCGGCACCACCAACCTCGGCGCCGCCATGGCACGCCTCAAAGCCGACAGGTTCGGCACCTACGACGGGAAAGAAGCGGCCGCCCTCGCCAAAGAGGTCTTCGCCGCTTGACCCCTTCGCCCTTGTAGCTCAGTGGTAGAGCAGCTGCTTCGTAAGCAGACGGTCGGGGGTTCGAATCCCTCCGGGGGCACCAACACGGCGGGGCCGGCGACAAGCCGGCCCTGCGCGACGCTTCCCATCCAACGCCCCGAGCGACTTGTCTCGCCCCAAAAGAACACCCGATCCCTTACACGTTCCGGGCCTTCGAGCACCCGCCCCTCCGGAGGCCATGCCCCACCGCGCGCGCCCATGGGCGCGGTGGCGCACGGCCCCCTTGCGGGCCTTCCCACCCCACAAAGACGTCCACACGCTTTTCTTTTCCCTTTCCTTGGTGCCGTAGCTCAGTCGGTAGAGCACCGGACTCATAATCCGGGCGTCGGTGGTTCAAGTCCACCCGGCACCACCAAGTTTCGCACAGGAGCCTCCTATGGGCATGATCACCACGATCCTCCTCCACAACGACGCCCTGGCCGACATCGCGCGCGAGCCCGCCGCTTTCGTGTCCAACCTCTCGGACGCGATCGCGATGCGCATGGGCGGGTTCGACACCGGCGTGGACGTCCCAGGCCGCGTCGACGTGGCCAAGGTGGTGTCCAGCACCCACAGCACGCACGCCTATTTCGTGCGGGTGGGACAGGGCGACGCGAAAGCTATCGGCTGGGCCAACGCGGATCAGGCGGATCTCGACGCCATGGCCACCTTCCTCAAGGCCAAAGGCTACAGCGTGCGCGCCCCGCGCGCGAAAACAAAAGACAACGCGGCCTGACACCAGGCCGATGGTCGGGTGGCCGAGCGGTCAGGCGCGGGATTGCAAATCCCGTCTGAGGTGGGTTCGACTCCCACCCCGACCTCCATCGCACCAACCGTCCACAAGGACGGCACGACATGCCCGCCTCGGTTCCCCGCCGCAGGCAGCACCAGCACGGAAAGGTGGCTGAGCGGTCGAAAGCACCCGCTTGGAAAGCGGGCGTACGGCGACGTACCATGGGTTCGAATCCCATCCTTTCCGCCATAACACGAAAGGCGCGCCACGGCGCGCCTTTCGGGAACATCCCAAAGGCCTTGGCCCGGGCCTTGTTCAGAAATCGGTATGGGACTCGTTTTCGCCCGCGCCGCCATAAAGATACGGACCCCAAGCCCCTTCCGACATCTCCCGCAAGAAACGGGCCGTGTCGGCGGCGTTCTCCAAGATGGGCTCGACCCCGTCGGCGCTGTGCTCGCGCAGGTAATCGGGCGTCTCCATCAAGGCCTTTTCCATCGCTGGCCCCCAGAGGCCGTCGCGCGGACCTGTGTAAAGGTCCACCTCGGCCAGCTCGTCTTGGACGACCAAACGGCCTTCCTCGGGCAAGGCCATGAAAGCGGAACGGTACCAATCGGGCGTGGCGGCGGACACCGCCCCCATCGAGACCATCCACACGGTCGCGGCCACCGCCGCCAGCATCGTCCACAGGCGCATCGCGTCCTCCTTTGTTGGACCAACCTTCGGGCCTGGCGGGTGCCAGGATCGTCCCCACAAAGATAGGGCCACCCGCGCGAAAGGAAAGATCCCCACGGTCCCGTAGCTCAATGGATCAGAGCAAGAGCCTTCTAAGCTCAAGGTTGGGGGTTCGACTCCCTCCGGGATCGCCACCAACACGGCCAGCGAGCGCACGGCCTCACCTTCCAGAAAACCCGCATACAAGGGAATCGCGAACGGGCGACCAAGGCCCTACATCCCTTCCAACAGGGAGAACCTCGATGGGCCAAGAGCGCTACACCGATCACACCGGCACCCAGCTGCCGATGCCCATGCCAGGGACGATCCTCATGGGCCGCCCCCTCTTCCCGTCCGACAAAGCCGACGGCCTGTTGAGCGCCAAAGAGCACCCGATGATGGTGCTGCGTTCCTGCTTCAAGCCCATCGACGGGGTGTTGCGGCCCTTGGCCATCACCGTGGCCCTCTCGCACGCCGAAACAGCCCGGCTCTCGCCCACCTCCCTGCCCTTGAGCGCCGAACACGCACGGGCGCTGCAGATGCACACGGGCAAGCACAGCCACATCATCTGCGACGCCATCAACGTCGTCGCCCTCGACGCGCGCCCCGAAGACAACGGGCTGCGGATGCGCGCCCCCAGCGGGAGCCCGCGCCCACCTTACAGCTTCGGCCGTGTCTTGGACACGGATCTCGTGGGCGCCGCCTCGCACCTGGCCAACGCCTTCCTCAAAGAGACGGGCTACGCGCCCCCCATCCAAGGCGGCAAGCCCGAGCAACGCCGCCGCCGCGTCGTGGCCGTGTGGGAACAGCGGCTGCGGGTCGTGGAACAGGCAGCCCGGCTCGCCGCGCGCGACGGGATGGGCGCCATACAGCACCTGCAGCCGGCCCTGGCCCGTGCGGGCCTCGAGTCCCCTCAGCACCTGATGGCCTGAACCGTCCACCAGGACCGACCGCCAAGGCGCGGCGCATCGCACGATCACGAGACAACCCACGGGACGGGGCGAAATCACAAAACACCCGCATAGGACATCGCCGCGCCTTGACGGTATGGGAAACGGCACCATCTCTCCACCCACACCGCCACGCACCCACACCCCGGCCACCAGGAGGACGGCATGACACGCGCCATCGCACAAGACGCCGCGCAGATCGCGCGCAGCCTGCCGCACCTGCCCCAACGGGCGCTCCGCATCGCCACCGCCGATCCGACGCTCGACGATCTGATCGTGGTCGAGGCGAAGCGGTTCGAAGATCTCCTCGCCGACGCGCTCGCCTGGCGCCGCATCAAAGCGGACACGCCGATGGGCGGCGACGGCGTGGCGCATGAAACAGCCCGCGTCGACGGCGCCACCGTCGCCTCCTGGATAGAAGGGGCGTGACGGCAGGGCATCGGTAGCTCAGTGGTTAGAGCTGGGCGCTCATAACGCTTAGGTCGGGGGTTCGAATCCCTCCCGATGCACCACCTTTCGTCCCGCGTCGAGCGGGGCCACACCAAAGCCCGATAGGGCAC
>Ga0075154_10001671_pt1 | contig 15478 bp, 19 predicted proteins | sample JI71714BDNA_FD_70965 | JGI IMG/M metagenome (GOLD analysis project Ga0075154, IMG submission 70965) | Wastewater effluent complex algal communities from Wisconsin, to seasonally profile nutrient transformation and Carbon sequestration -... | ecosystem: Engineered > WWTP > Effluent > Algae... | reverse complement strand
CGGCTCAAGCGAAGGTATCCCCGCGCCGCGACCGGAGCATAAAGGTCCACCCAGTTCGCCCGCGGCGCGTCCGCCACCTGTCCCAGAGGCAGGTCCTCGGGAGCGGCCTCTGGCAATTGCGGAGCTTGGGACATAGGTTCTGGCTCATGGATGCAAAGATCAGGCTCTATGTAGATCAGCCGCTTGCCCCGGGGCAAGCCGTGCGCCTGTCGCCGGATCAGGCACATTACCTGACCGGCGTGATGCGCCTGACCGCCGGTGCCCCGCTTCTTCTGTTCAACGGGAAGGACGGGGAATGGCGTGCGACCCTCGCTGACGCCTCCAAGCGTGGCGCCATCGCCGTCCCTGACGCCCGGACAAAGCCCCTCCGGCTTCCTCCCGACCTCTGGCTTCTCTTTGCCCCGATCAAGAAAGCCCGCACCGATTTCATCGTGGAAAAGGCCGTCGAACTGGGCGCTGCCCGGATCCTGCCGGTCCAGACCCGCCACACCAATTCCGACCGCATCCGGCAGGACCGCCTGCAAGCCCACGCGCTTGAGGCCGCCGAACAATGCGGCGCGACCTATGTGCCCGAGGTGACGGACCTCCACCACCTCGACAAGCTTCTGGCGTCATGGCCGACAGATCGCCGCCTCTACTGGTGCGACGAAACCGCCCTCGGCCAGCCCGCCACGATCACCCCCACCACCGGCCCCGCCGCCATCCTGATCGGCCCCGAGGGCGGCTTTTCCGCCGACGAGGCCGCCAAACTGCGCGGCAAACCGCATGTCACGCCGATCAGCCTCGGCCCCCGCATCCTCCGCGCCGACACCGCCGCCGTCGCCGCCCTGACCCTCTGGCAAGCCGCCTGCGGGGACTGGCGATGATCCGCGAGGCCGGGCCGGCGGACCGCGCCGCACTGGAAGCGGTGCTGGTCGCGCAACTTGATCAGGCGATGTTTCCGCTGACCAACCTGCGCGCACATGGGCTTGGCCACGGCGGCTTTGCCACGGATCATCGCCACGCCACACGCTTCTGGTTTCTGGATGACGCCAGCATGGTCGCCCTCACGCAAGAGGGTATGCTGATGACACTCTTCGCCCCATCCCCTGACCTTGCCGACCTGCCCGACACCCTTGCCGGGATGACCCTGACCGGCGCTGTCGGCCCCGCACTGTCGATCCGCCCGGCCTTGCGCGCGCTTGGCCTGCAGGGCCAGCCCGCCCGTCTGGACGAGGATGAACCCGGCTTTGCGCTTGCCCTTGCCGATCTCAAACTCCCCGACCTGCCCGGCGCGACCCTCGCACCCGCCGCTGCGGCCCCACTCGACCTCCTGATCCAATGGCGCGCCGCGTCGATGGTTGAAACGCAAGGCATGCCGCCTGACGAAGCCCCGGCCAAGGCAGCCGAGCATGTGGCGGCGTGGCTCGATGCCGACAGCCATCGCGTCCTTCTCCACAACGGCCAGCCCGTCGCACTCACCGGCTTCAACGCCCGCTTGCCCGAGATCGTGCAGGTCGGCGGCGTCTATACCCCGCCCGAGTTGCGCAACCGGGGTCATGCCCGCACCGCCGTCGCGCTGCATCTGGCCGAGGCTCGCGCCGCGGGCGCAACCCGAGCCGTCCTCGTCACCGCCACCCCTGCCGCCGTTCGCGCCTACCGTGCCATCGGCTTCCAACCTGCCGCCGACTTCTCCCTTGTCCTCTTCCGCGATCCGGTCAGGCTGCCGACATGAGCTTCATCCGCCCCGAGCTTCTCACCGCCGCCCACCGCTGGCGCGAAGTCATTGCCGGGGGAGCCGTGGCTGCGTTCGGCGTCTGGACCGCCACGCGCGGCGGTTATTTCCTCACCCCCCTCGGCCTTGCACTTGCCGCCCTTGGCGCGGGCTGGGCGCTCACCGCCTGGCGCCGCCTGCGCTTCCAGCAGCACGGCGAGGCTCCCGGCATCGTTCGCGTCACCGAAGCCCAGATTGCCTACTACGGCCCCCGCATTGGCGGGTTCGTGGGCCTTCCGGACCTGTCGGAAATCCGCCTTCTGACCCTTCGCGGCCGTCGGATCTGGAAGCTGAAACAGGGCGATGGCCAGCTTCTCCACATCCCGGTTGAATCACACGGGACCGAGGCGCTGTTCGACGCCTTCGCCACGCTGCCCGGCATCGACATGGCGGCACTCGTCGCCGCGCTGGGGTCGGAGGCCCCGCCATCCGACAGCCGCGTCATCGCCCTGGCGGAAGTCGACCGCCTGATCTGGACCCGAAAAGGCGCTGGCATCGTCGCGGCCTGAGTTTTTCCGTCCAAGAGGTCCAGACCCGCGGCCCATCGCGCGGATCGGACAATTCCTCTGTGCAAATCCTAACAAATCTACAACGTGCGCGCGTAACCTGTTGATTTCAATGGATCCGAAATTCTGTCCACCGTGGACCGCCTCCACGCACTCCGCGACCCCCCTTGACTTGCCCCCCGCCGCGCGACAGGTCTTGGCCCGCTCGGCTGCCTTGGCCAGAGCCCAGCCGAAGCAGCCAGAATCCCGGAGCCCGTCCCCATGTCCATTCCACAGTCCGGCGGCGGCCTCATCGAAAGCTTCGACCAGCTCGCCGCCTACATGGACGCCGGCTGCAAACCCGCCGCTGACTGGCGGATCGGGGCCGAGCATGAAAAATTCGGCTGGCTGACCGACACCCGCCAACCCCTCCCCTATGCGGGTGAGCGGTCGATCTCCGCCATCTTCGCCCAGCTTGAGGCCCGATTCGACTGGACTCCGGTCCGCGAGGGCGAGAACGTCATCGGCCTCACCCGGAACGGGGCCAACATCAGCCTTGAACCCGGCGGCCAGTTCGAACTGTCCGGCGCACCCCTCTTTTCGTCCCTTGAGGTCGGAGCCGAGCTGCAGAACCACCTCGACGAGGTCCGCCAGATCGCCGACCCGATGGGCGTCCGTTTCATGGGGATCGGCGCGCCGCCGGAATGGACCCACGACCAGGTGCCGGTGATGCCCAAGGGCCGTTACCGGCTGATGACCGACTACATGGGCCGCGTCGGCACCCACGGCACGCAAATGATGTACCGGACCTGCACCGTGCAGGTGAACCTCGACTACGCCTCCGAAGCCGACTTCGTGAAGAAGATGCGCGTGGCGCTGGCCCTGCAGCCGGTCGCCACCGCCCTTTTCGCCTCTTCTCCCTTCTTCGAGGGCAAACCCAACGGCCACCGCAGCTGGCGCAGCCGGATCTGGCGCGACCTCGATGCCACCCGCACGGGCATGCTGCCCTTCGCCTTCGAGGACGGAATGGGCTTCCAGGCTTACGTCGACTGGGTCCTCGACGTGCCGATGTACTTCGTCTACCGCGACGGGAAATACATCAATGCGCTGGGCCAGTCGTTCCGCGATTTCCTTGCCGGAAAGCTGCCCGCGCTGCCCGGCGAAAAGCCCACCCTGTCCGACTGGGCCGACCACATGACCACCGTCTTCCCCGAGGCCCGGGCGAAGAAGTTCATCGAGATGCGCGGCGCCGATTGCGGCGATCAGGCTCATATCGCGGCGCTGCCAGCCTTCTGGGTCGGCCTGATGTACGACCAGACGGCGCTGGATTCCGCCTGGGACCTGGTCAAGGGGCTGGACGCGGAAACCCGCCAAGGCCTGCGCGTCGCGGCCTCCGTCTCGGCGCTGCAAGGCGAAGCGGGGGGCGTCAAGCTCCTCGACCTCGCCCGTGCCGCCGTGGGCCTGTCCCATGCCGGGCTGGTTGCCCGGGGCCTGGGCGAGGAAGTCCAGCTTCAACCGCTTGTGGAAAACCTGAAGACCGGGCGGGTCCAGGCCGACAGATGGCTCGACCTGTACAACGGGCCGTGGGGCCATGACCTGACCCCGCTTTACGAAGCAGCCTCGCTTTAAGGACCGACCCATGCGCACCGAATTCGATGCCGAGCTGGAAGACCGTCTGATCCGCTATTGCGTCATCGACAGCCAGAGCGACGAGGACAGCAAAAGCCAGCCCAGCACGGCGCGGCAATTCGATCTTCTGAACCTCCTGGTCGAGGAACTGCGCGGGATCGGGGCGCAGGATGTGACGCTGACCGACTACGGCACGGTGCTTGCGACGGTCCCCGCGACCGCCGAAGGCCCGACGATCGGCTTCCTCGCGCATGTCGACACCGCCCCCGCCTTCAACGCCACCGGCGTCAAACCGCGCGTGATCCGTGGCTACAATGGCGGGCCGATCCGGTTTCCCGATGCGCCCGACCTGGAACTTTCGCCCGAGGTGTCTCCCTACCTCGGCACCCGGCTTGGCCATGACATCGTCACCGCCTCGGGCACCACTCTGCTTGGCGCAGACGACAAGTCCGGTGTCGCAGTCATCATGGCCGCCGCCCGCCACCTGATCGCGAACCCCGACATCCCGCACGGGAAGATCCGCATCGCCTTTACCCCGGACGAGGAAATCGGTCGCGGCGTCGATCCCCGCTTGGCCAAGGACATCGCGGCGGATTTCGCCTACACCCTCGACGGCGGCGCGGCGGGCGAGATCGAATATGAAAGTTTCTCCGCCGACGGGGCCGTGGTGAAGATCGAGGGCGTCTCGGTCCACCCCGGCACCGCGAAGGACAAGCTGGTGAACGCGCTGCATCTGGCGGCCAGGATCATTTCGACCCTGCCGCAAGTCCGCATGACGCCCGAGACGACCGAGGATCGCGAGGGCTTCCTGATGGTCTACGAGATGCGCGGTACTGCGGCCGAATGCGAGCTGCGCGTCATCCTGCGCGATTTCGAACTTGATGGGCTGGCGGCCAAGGGGGCGCTTCTGCGTCAGGTCTGCGAGACTGTCGCGGCAACCGAGCCGCGTGCCAAGATCACCTGCGAGATCAGGCCGCAGTACCGCAACATGCGCTACTGGCTGGAAAAAGACATGGCTCCGGTGGAACTGGCACAGGCCGCCTGTCGTGACCTGGGGGTCGAGCCGAAGTCGGTCCCGATCCGCGGCGGCACCGATGGCTCGCGCCTGACTGAAATGGGCGTCCCTTGTCCGAATGTCTTTACGGGCATGCAGGAACTGCACGGGCCGCACGAATGGATTTCCGTGCAGGACATGGCACTGGCGACCCGCCTTGTCTTGCGGTTGGTCGAACGGGCAGCGCACCAAAGCTAGCATTTCGGGGCGGCAAAGGTTGCCGAAGGGCTAACGCCCGCAGGCAGGTCATTGATTCAATTGAGATCAAAGGTCTGTCCGCGCGCGGGCCGTCATGCCTTCTTGCGCCCGATCCGCGGCTCGGTCCCGGCCTTGATCCGCTTCAGATTCTCGGAATGCCGGACATAGATCAGCACGGTCAGAACCAGCGACAGGACCAGCAGGCTTCCGTCGGTCAGCCAGAGGATCCACAACGCCGCACTCGCCGCCGCAACCAGCGCTGCAATCGACGAAACCCGTCCGATCACCGCCACAACCAGCCAGGTCAGGCAGAGACAGGCCCCGATCCGCCAGTCCAGCGCGAGAAACAGGCCAAGGAAGGTTGCCACCCCCTTGCCGCCCTTGAAGCCCAGCCAGACCGGGTAAAGGTGGCCGAGGAACGCCGCGAAGCCTGCCAACTGCGCGGCATCATCGCCCACCAGCCCGCGCGCGAGCAGAACCGCCACCGTCCCCTTGCCCCCGTCCAGCAAAAGGGTGGCCAGCGCCGCCCCCTTGTTTCCGGTCCGCAGAACGTTCGTCGCCCCGATGTTGCCCGACCCGATCGCCCGCAGATCCCCCAGCCCCATCGCCCGGGTCACAAGAACTCCGAACGGGATCGAGCCCAGCAGGTAGCCCAGCACGGCAGAAAGCAGGAGCATCCCCTGCGAGGTCACGATCTCAGGCATCTGTCACTCTTCCGCCGCGTAGACCCGCGTCCCGCCGACCCAGGTTGCCAGCACCTTACCTTCCATCCGTGCCCCGTCAAACGGGGTGTTCTTCGATTTGGACCGCAGCTTGAAGCGGTCCATCAGAAACGGAGCGTCGGGGTCGAACAGGATCAGGTCGGCCGGGGCACCGGCTGTCAACCGCCCCTGCGGCAGACCAAGGCGGATGGCCGGATTCAGCGCCATCGCGCGGAAGAGAGCCGGCAAGTCCAGATGGCCCGCATGATAAAGCCGCATCGCGGCAGGCAGAAACGTCTCCAGCGCGACGGCGCCAGCGGCGGCGTCTTCAAAGGGCAGGCGTTTCGATTCCTCGTCGGCGGGGGTGTGCATCGAGCAGATCACGTCGATCGTTCCATCGGCCACTGCGGCGACGATCGCCAGCCGGTCCTGTTCCGACCGCAAGGGCGGCGTGACCTTGAAGAAGGTCCGGTAGTCGCCCACGTCGAATTCGTTCAGCGTCAGGTGGTGGATCGAGGTCCCCGCCGTCACGTCCAGCCCCGCCGCTTTGGCGCGGGCCAGTGCGGGCAGGGATTTCGCGGTGGTGATCTGGTCGGCGTGGTAGCGGACCCCCGTCATCTCGACGAGTGCAAGGTCGCGCTCCAGCCCCATCCGTTCCGCCATCGGCGAGACGGCAGGGATGCCGCGGAGGGATGCGAACTTGCCGGAGGTTGCCGAGGCCCCCGAAGACAGGCCGGGATCCTGCGGGTGGCCGACAACAAGCGCGCCGAGGGACTTCGCGTAAGACATCGCGCGGGTGATTGCCTTTGCCTCGGTCGAAACCTTGAAGACATCGGTGAAGGCAATCGCCCCGGCATCGCGCAGGAAACCGATCTCGGTCATCTCTCGCCCGTCGCGGCCCTTGGTCAGGGCGGCCATGTGGCGGATGCGGACCGGGGCTTCGGTGGCGCGGCGGGTGACGAATTCCAGCGTTTCCGGCGTGTCGATGGCGGGGTGGGTGTCGGGCCGGGCGATGATCGTCGTCACGCCGCCCGCGGCCGCTGCCTGTCCCGCCGTGCCGAAGCTTTCGCGGTGCCGCTCTCCGGGTTCGCCGATCTTGACGCCCAGGTCGACGATGCCGGGCGCAAGGCACTTGCCGCCGCAATCCACCACGGTCGCGCCCTTGGAGGCCTTCTCGTCGCGGGCCAGGATCGTCCCGTCCCTCACCGTCAGGCTGCCAAGGACATCGGTCCCGGCCTCGGGGTCAATCAGGCGGGCGTTGGTGAAATGGATCGTGGTCATGTCCGGTCCGTCCGAAGGGCTGGCCCGATATGCGACGGCGCGGGCGGCTTGTCCACTGGAACTCACCCCAGGGCCAGCCAGAGCGCCACACCGGCCACCAGAGCCAGCGCGGCCCCCAGCAGAAGGAAAGCCAGCGTCGGGCGCTGTGCGGGGCGGGAGGGCAGGGCGGGCGGGGTCAGAACACCCTGCGTTGCGGCGCTGGGAAGCGGCTCGAAATGTACCGGCGGGCGGTCCTCGGCGTAGGTGCCGATCAGGGTCAGTCTCGGATCTGGCGTCAGCGTCACGGCGCGGCCATGCAGGGCCTTCGACAGAAGCACCAGCACAGGTCCCTTCAACTCTTGCAGGACAGTCCGATCTGCCTCCAGCGCCGCATCGGGGACGCCCAACCCTTCGGTCAGGTATCCCGCAAGGCCGATGTCGGACAGGTCCGCAACGTCGAACAGCTCGACATGGGCCGGGTCGAGGTCGGGATCGCCCAGAAGCTTCACCACAAGGCCCGCCTTGTCGCGCTGCATGTCCTCGGGCGTCAGGGCTGCGGTGAAGACGCGGACGCCAAGGCGGTCATGGGCGGGGATTGCAAGACTGATCATTGAGGGCGCGTGATGCGGTCGGCGGTGGCTGCAGGATCGGCGAGGTACTTGATCAGATGCCGGTCGCCCGCCGCGGTGGTGATCTGCACCGACCCAAGGACTGGTCGCGCCGCCTTGATCTGCGCCAGCGGAATCGCCCTGCCGCCGGGACCAAGCAGCCTGCGGTCGGTCAGTCGCCAGACATCGGCCAGCGCCTCGGACGCCAGGTAGGCCGCCCGCGCCCCGATGGCGAGGACCGCACCCAGGGGCCCGGCGACAGGGTAGGGGTTGCCCTGCCACATCAGGAACAGCCCCGCCGCGACCCCAAGGACCACTGCCATGACCAGATGGCTGCGCCAGTAGGCCGCCCGGTCGGCGCGGAACTCGGCCAGCACGGTCTCGCCCGCCTGTAACGGGGTGGTCTGGCGGTGAAGGTCGTCGGGCTCGATCCGGGCCATCAGGCAATCCAGACGATGGCGATGGTGAAGATTGCGATGAAGATCAGGACGGCGGTCGCCACCATGCCGCCCTGTCGCATTTCGGCCTTCGTGGGTTTGCGGTCGGGGTCGGGGGTCATTCGGTCTTGCCCTGCAGGTCGCGGATCATCAGGAACACTTTCTCAGCCTCGGCGATATTTTCAAAGCCCGCTTTGGTGGTGCCAAGGTCGCCGTCCGAGTCGCGTTCCAGCCGCGCGTGAACCCAGACCGTGCTGGCGCGCGTAGAGGTTTCCAGTTCAAGCGCGGTATCAGGCAGGATCGGGTAGACCTTGAGGCTGGGGAACTGCCCGGTGCGGATCACATAGGCCGCGCGATTGGTCAGGGCGTAGCGGATGTCGCGGGCGGCGGTGCGGGCCTCGATGATCGGGCCGAAGACGAGGAAGGCCCCGAAGGCGGCGAAGGGCAGGGAGAAGGCGGTGGTGACAAGGGCGTTGCCCCCATCCGTGACGCCTGCGGCCTGCGGGTAAAGGAGAAGGCTGTAGCAGAAGAGCGCGACGCCGATGACCAGGAAGGGCAGGCCGAAGAGCATCAGGAAGAACGTCAGCCGCCGCCGGTGGAAGCCGGGGACGGGGGAGCCCTCCCAGAGGAGGGTCTCGCCGGGGCGGAGGGGGAGGGGGGTGGTCATTTTATGCGGGTTTGTATTTCGCGAAGCAGACGATACGGGATGTCCGGGTCGGCAAGCTTTCTGAAGACGACCATTTCCTCGTCATATGCGTTGGACCCGTCGTCGCTCTCGCCTTGAACCATGCGGCTTAACCCGATTTCACCGCCTGGCCTGGGACTGTAGGACACCCAGAGTTCTGCATGGATTGGGACGCTTCGAACCACCGTCCTTCCTCCAAGTGTTCTGCTCAACAAGGCACGTCCTTCCGTGATCGCGTAGCTCTCGGTTTTGATCGACCGGCGATCCCGCAGGGATGACATCGAAATGCGAGTGGCGACATAGAGGATTAGGGCGGCGGCAATCAGGAACACCCAAGCGAAAATGTAATCCGGTGCACAAGCCCGAAAGGCAGATCGACAACTTGGACTGCTGACCGGAAGCAGATCCACACCCTTTGCGATCGCTGCCGCACTCATCCCTAGCGCGAAGACCCATCCGGCAGCAAAGTCCGCATTGTGCCAAATGCTCGTTTCTGGGTCCTGTGGTCGTCCGGACCAGAGCACGGTTTCGTTCGGGTCGAGGATATCGGAGAACCAATCCTCTCCTTCTCTCACGCCATCATCCCCACGATCTTCCGTCCCCGCTCCGCCCGCAGGTTCCGCGCCAGAAGGTCCATGCAGGCCATCCGCACCGCGACGCCCATCTCCACCTGGTCCTGGATCACCGAGCGGTTGATGTCGTCGGCCAGATCCCCGTCGATCTCCACCCCCCGGTTCATCGGGCCGGGGTGCATCACGATGGCCTCGGGCGAGGCGGCGGAGAGTTTATCGGCGTCCAGACCGTAGCGGTGGTAGTATTCGCGTTCCGAGGGGATGAAGCCGCCGTCCATCCGTTCCTTCTGCAACCGCAGCATCATCACCACGTCCGCGCCCTTCAGCCCTTCGCGCATGTCGTCGAACAGCTCGCAGCCGAAATCCTCGACGCCCGAGGGCATCAGCGTTGGCGGGGCGATCAGCCGCAGGCGGTTTTCCATTTTCCCCAAAAGGATCAGGTTGCTGCGGGCCACGCGAGAATGGGCGATGTCGCCACAGATCGCAATGGTCAGGCGCTGGATGCGGCCCTTGGCGCGGCGGATGGTGAGGGCGTCCAGCAGCGCCTGCGTCGGATGCTCATGCCGCCCGTCGCCCGCATTCAGGACGGCGCAATCCACTTTCTGCGCCAGAAGGTTCACCGCGCCAGATGCCCCGTGCCGCACCACCAGAAGGTCGGGGTGCATCGCGTTCAGCGTCATCGCGGTGTCGATCAGGGTCTCGCCCTTCTTCACCGACGAATTCGCGACCGACATGTTCATCACATCCGCGCCAAGCCGCTTGCCGGCCAGTTCGAAGGACGACTGCGTGCGCGTCGAATTCTCGAAGAAGAGGTTGATCTGCGTCATCCCCGCCAGAACGTCCGACTGCTTCACCGTGCGGCGGTTCAGGTCGACATAGCGGTCGGCGAGGTCGAGGACGGTGGTGATCTCCAGGGGGGCAAGATGCTCGATCCCCAGAAGATGGCGGGCGCGGAAGGCCATGGTCGTCCCCTTGTCCGGTTTCCCCCTCTATCGCAAAGGCCGCAGGGCGCGGCAAGGGAAAGGCTCGTCGATGACTGCGTCACTCCTCGCAGGCGGCCTGCCGATGAGGAGACGAAGTCGAACGAAGAGGTGTCACTTGCGCTTCAGATGTTCTTCCAGCCGCGGCATGATCTCGACGAAGTTGCAGGGCCGATGGCGGCTGTCCAGTTGGGGTTTCAGGATCTCGTCCCAGGCATCGCGGCAGGCGCCGGGGCTGCCGGGCAGGGCGAAAAGATAGGTCCCGCCCGCCACGCCCCCCGTCGCGCGGCTTTGCACCGCGCTGGTGCCGATCTTCTGCATCGAGACGATGGTGAAGACGGTCCCGAAGGCCTCGATCTCTTTCTCATAGACCTCGCGGTGGGCCTCGACCGTCACGTCGCGCCCGGTCAGGCCGGTGCCGCCGGTGGTCAGGATCACGTCGACTTGCGGGTCGGCGATCCAGTCCTTCAGGCGCTGGACGATGGCGGGGCGGTCGTCCGGGACGATGCCCCGGTCGACCAGCACGTGCCCGGCCTCGGTCAGCCGGACGACAAGCGTGTCGCCAGACTTGTCCGTGTCCGGTGTGCGGGTGTCGCTGACGGTCAGCACGGCGATGCGGACCGGGTGGAAGGGCAGGGTTTCATCAATGCGGGACATCTTTGCCTTCGTTTTCAGTTTCGCGGCATCAGCGCCAGCCGCAGGGCGAGAGCGCCGAAGATCGTGGCGCTGATCCGGCTCAGCCATTTCGCCAAGGCAGCGGACCGGGCGATGCGCTGACCGATGGAACCCGCAAAGAGCGCCACCGCGCCGTTCACCATCAGGCCACCGAAGGAGAAGACGAGGCCCAACGTCAGGAACTGCGGCAGGATGGGGCTGGTCGGGTCTACGAACTGCGGCAGGAAGGCCAGGATGAAGAGGATCACCTTCGGATTCAGCAGGTTGACCAAAAGCCCCTGCCAGAAGGCACGGTTGGCCGAGCTCGGTGCCACTTGCGCCTCGGTCGCGAAATGCGAGGAGCGCAGCGCAGCCACCGCAAGCCAGAGGAGATAGCCCACCCCCAGCCAGCGGATCGCTTCGAATGCCGCCGGATGCGCCGCAACCAGAGCACCGAGGCCCAAGGCCGCGAGAAGCGTGTGGACCAGCCCGCCCAGGGCAATGCCGAAGTTCGCCGCCATCGCGGGTCGCCAGCCAGACTTCAGGCCCTGACCGAGACAGAACATCATGTCCGCCCCCGGCGTGAGGTTCAATGCAAGGCCCGCGGGGACAAAGGCCAGCAGCGTGAGGGGATCGACGGGCAGCATCAGTGCAAGCGTTCCTGCAGGGAAAGCAGGTCTGCCCAGGCCTCGCGCTTGGCCGAGGGGTTGCGGAGAAGATAGGCCGGGTGGGTCATCGGAAGCATCAGTCTTCCATGGGATTGCGACCAGTTGCCACGTGCCCGCAGGATACCCTTGGACCCCGTCAGCGCGAAAAGCGGCGTGTTGCCGACGACGACAATCACCTGCGGATCGACCAGTGCGATGTGGCGTTCGACAAAGGGCAGCATCATCGCGATTTCGGCGGGTTCAGGGTCCCGATTGCCTGGGGGGCGCCATGGCATGACGTTGGTGATGTAGAGCGCGCGCCCGGCATCGGGCGAGCTGCGCGACAGGCCAATAGCTGCGAACATCCGGTCAAGGAGCTGGCCCGCGCGGCCCACGAAGGGGCGGCCTTCCCGGTCTTCCTCGGCCCCCGGCGCCTCGCCAAGAATCAGGACACGGGCCTTGGGGTTGCCGTCGGCAAAAACCGTGTTCCGCGCGCCCTTCTTCAGCTCGCAATGCGGAAAGCCGGCAATCGCTTCGCGCAGGGCGTCAAGGGACAGAGCGCGGGCCGCCGCAGCTTGGGCGACCGCGACCGGGTCGGCTGTGATGTCTGTGGCAACCGGGGCCGTTGCAGAGATCTTTGCAGCAAGGGACTTGGGGGCCTCGGCCGCCAATTCGTAGCGGTTGACCGGCGCATCGGAGATGATCTCGTCTGCCCCGGCCTCAATCTGCCAGGACAGCGCCGCCAGGGCAGCGTGCCAGTCTTCCGCAATGTCGGCGGCGATTCCCATGGCTGCAAGACTAGGGCCGGGGTCGGGCGGCCACAACCCGCTGCTCAGGGTGCAGGGCAGCCCTGGACTTCGACAGCAGCCCCGGCTGCGAGAATGGTCATGGTGATCGCTGACCGATCCAGGGCGAAGGGTGCGCCATCGGCGGGGACAAGCTCGGTCATGCTGACAAGCTCGCCGCCCTCGCGCTGGGTGACGGATTCGGCGATCCAGATCGTGCGGTCCGGGGTTTCGAAAGCCACCACCTCTGGATGACCGGGATCGGGCAGGCGGACACGGGCGGTCAGCCGGAGGCCGTCGGCGATCGGGTCGATCTGGCAAGACACGGCGCTGACACCTGCGTCATGGGCCGGGGCGGCACCGGCCTTCAGCGCGGCGCGGATCGTGTCGTCGGGCGCGCCGGGAGATGCAAGGTCGGCGGAGAGTGCGACCACTGCGGGCATGCAGATCTCGTCGCAGACCCCGAGCGACATCTCGACCGACAACCGGACAGGACGCGAGGGGTCTTCGGGCGTGACCTCGACGGGCAGGACCAGGCGTTCGTGGTAGCCGATGGTCTGCATACCGTTCGCATCAAACACCAGTGGCGCGGGCCAGTGAATACGGACGGACCTGACGTTGTCGGACCCCGACCAGTCGAAGGTCGGCGGAATGCCCGCATCCCCCGGGCTCCGCCAATAGGTCTTCCAGCCAGGGGCGAGCTGAAGCTCCACCGCTGCCATGTGCCCACCATTTTCCATTTGCCACCCGGGCCTTAGCTGAGCGGACAGGACATCGTCCTGCGTGGTGGCAAGGGCGGGGGCGGCGATCAGGGCAAGGGTGGCGGCTGCTTTGAACATGGGGCGAAGATAGGCAAGACGAGGATTTTGGGAAATCACCTTTCGGCGAAGGGTTGTGATCGTGGCTTTCGCGCCATGGGGCTTGTCGGCTGTGGCGTTGGGGGCCATGTTTCAGACATGGAGCTTGCAGGACAGATCCTGATCGCCATGCCGGGAATGGCGGACCCGCGTTTCGAACGGAGCGTGGTCCTCATCTGCGCGCATTCGGGCGAGGGGGCAATGGGGTTGATTGTCAACAAGCCGTTGGAAGAACTAAGTTTTTCCGGACTTCTGGAGCATCTTGGCATCCCCAGCGTGGCCCGCGACCGTGACATCCGCGTCCATTTCGGCGGGCCGGTGGAGCGGGGGCGGGGGTTTGTGCTGCACTCCTCGGACTGGGCGCGGTCGGGTGAGGGCACGATGAAGGTGCCGGGGGGCCTGGAGATGACCGCGACGATCAATGTGCTGGAGGCTTTGGCTTCGGGAGGCGGTCCCGGTAAGGCCTTGCTGGCGTTGGGTTATTCCGGCTGGGGGCCGGGGCAGCTGGAGGCCGAGATCGCGCGGAACGACTGGCTGACCTGTGATGCGCCCGAGGGGGTGCTGTTCGGGGCGGACGACGGGGGCAAGTGGTCCGCGGCGCTGCGGGGGATGGGGATTGATCCTTTGACCCTGAGTGCGGCGGCGGGGCGGGCCTGAGGGTGAGGCGGATCAGAAAACAGTCCAGTGGACTGTTTTCCCGCCGAACGCCCGAGCACACTTGCGAGGGCCGCAAGGGACTCCGGTAAGGGGTTGGGAACGCTGGGTTAATCCGGGGGATTTCCGAGAGGTTAACGGTATGGCATCCGTCTGGCATGCGTCGGGTATCTGTCCCGACGCTTTGCGGGCGGGTGGGGCGTTAACCTTGGGGGGCGAATCGGGGCGTGCCCCTATGTATCAATTAGTTTGTGAGGGTTGGGCATGAACGAGGATAATGACATTGATCGTGACTACTACTCGGATCAAACCGACGGCCCGCGTTACCGGACTGCGGGCGAAATCGACATGTGGGAGTTACCGAATGCGCTGAGGAAACTCGCGCTCTTTGACGGCGACCCCTATTTGAATGTGCAAGCAACCAATCTCGGCATGATCGACCGGTGGCTGATAGATGTGGAAGCACAAGTTCTAAGCCAATTAGTTGCGCGCGAACACACACCGATGGAAGCTAATTTTCTATCCGCGCAAACACAGATGTGGATTTTTGCGGCCTACGAGGTCATGCGGACCTGGAGGCAGAGGGCAAAGGAAGTCCTGAAGTTGGTGGACAATAGCGGCTTGCTATTGAAGATCGCCGAACTCGAGAAGGAACTGGGCTACTTTCATCCGGGGCGGGAGATACGTGCCCAACAGCTGCGTGCAGTACAGGCAACGCCGACCATCGCAACCAAGATCAAGGCCGATCTTGACCGGACACATATCACATTTGCTCGCCTTGAGGCACTTCGAGTTTCGATGGCCAAGCACGAGGTGCGAGGCAAAGAAAAAATGATTGCAATGGCGCCGGGGTATGGACGGATAGACAGTTGGACCGGATCTCTGAAGTATGAAGTGGGAATTGGCGAGATAATTTTGGACTATGTCAGTCGAAGAGACATTGCGGACTCCATCCGCGCTATCGATCACGAAGGCGATCCACCGTCGTCTGAGACGTTGCGCGAGTTCGACAACTTCATGAAGGGAAAGTTTGATTAGGAGTGACCGCGACTGGCACGTGGGGGTGGGGGCGAGGTATCGCGCCCGCCCTCGGGGGGGCGGGTCGGGCGCGGTCAGATTTGCTTTGGGCAAATCTGACGAAGGGGAAGGGGCGGGAAGATCGTGGGCAGAATGCCCACCCTACGAGTCGGGCTGAAGCCCGACCTACAGGTTACTCCCCATACGGCACCCAGACTGTCTTGACCTCGGTGGCCTGGGACAGGAACGTCCGGCCTTCGCCCACGGGGCCCAGCCAGTTCCGCGCGCGGCCGTGGTTGACCCAGGTGCGTTTGAGGTTGCCTGCGGCTTCGCGCTCAATGAGGGCGGAGATTGGGTGGGAGGAGAAGCTCCATACCGCGTCGACGTCCATGTGGCCGGCGAGGGATTTGGCGAGGTCTTGCGGGGGGCCGGTGACGATGTTGACGACCCCGGGCGGCACGTCGGAGGTGTCGAGGATCTGGTAGAAGTCGGTGGCGGACAG